>OJKE01000160.1_pt1 | contig 50553 bp, 36 predicted proteins | sample 1596501 | NCBI WGS metagenome assembly OJKE01 (sample SAMEA4350125, study PRJEB24818) | metagenome | biome: human; feature: gut; material: faeces | place: Denmark | collected 2013-09
GAAGGTCCTTCTGCCATGTTTTTATAAATCGGAATGTTAAAACTAAACTATTTTCTTGCGGACATTTTTATTTTATCGGCTGAAAAACAGCCGATAAAATTGTCGTGGCGGAAAATAGAATGGTTACATACTACTGATATGGGGATAAAGGAAATAGCAGATGAACTAGACTTTTCTGATCAGTCTGTCTTTGGAAAGTTTTTCGTAAAAGCAACAGGAGTTTCTCCACTCAAATATCGTAAAAGATAACTTGTGACAAGTAACTCTAACCTGTAAAAAATAGCTTTATTACCTCTTTAAAATTATCTTCTTATGTTTCAATAAAATAAAATGGTATGTGAAAAAGAGAATAAAAGAATTCTATTTGCACATACCATTTTTTACAATCTACATCAAACTACTTATTTATACGATTGTCTATAGATATTCAAAACTTCATCATCAGTCAACGGACGTGGATCTAATGTAAATAATCCGCCCATTGTATCACGAGCATTCTGAACCATCTTCGGAAGGTCTTCTTCTTTCAGCCCCCACTCGCTCAATTTTATATTGTCCACATGACATTCCTTTTTCATACGAGCCAATGCATCAATAAAGTCACTTGGACGATTACTCTTCTGCTGCGTCATTACATCTGCCATTTTCATGTAACGCTTCATACAATCATTACGGAAAGTTTCGAAATATGCTTCACTAAGCGCTATCAGTCCAGCACCATGAGGCAACTGTGGATAATATGCACTCATTGCGTGCTCCATAGAATGTTCAGAAGTACAACTGGAAGTTGCTTCTACCAATCCGGCAAGCGTACTAGCCCAAGCAACTTTTGCACGTGCCTTTAAATTCTTACCGTCGTTTACAGCTACTGGAAGATATTTATAAAGCAAACGTATAGCCTCTAAAGCATAAAGATCGCTAATTGGAGTAGCACAATTTGCAATAAAACCTTCAGCAGCATGGAAGAAAGCATCAAAACCTTGATAAGCTGTTAAATGCGGAGGTATCGAAATCATCAATTCCGGATCAATGATAGAAAGAGCCGGGAAAGTAAGACTGCATCCAAAACCGATCTTTTCTTGTTTTTCTTCATTTGTAATTACAGCCCACGGATCAGCCTCCGTACCCGTTCCGGCAGTAGTAGGGATAGCAATAATTGGAAGAGCTTTTGTTACCGGACGTCCTTTACCACTTCCACCTGTTACATAATTCCAGAAATCTCCATCATTACATGCCATCACAGCAATAGCCTTAGCAGAATCGATGGTACTTCCTCCACCTAATCCTATAATAAAATCACATCCTTGTTCCCGACAGATCACCGCAGCTTCCATTACATGCGATTTAATAGGATTAGGAAGTATTTTATCATAAACAACAGATGCTACATCATTTTCTGTCAAGAAGCCGATTACCTTATCTAAATATCCGTATTTTCTCATTGAAGTTCCACCGGAAATAATAATCATCGCCTTTTTTCCGGGAAGTGTTTCGGTTGCCAACTTCTTTATCTCACCACATCCAAACAAGATTCTTGTTGGGATATGCAAACTGAAAACAGGATTTGCGTTCATAATATTCAGGTTTTTAAAGTTTGTATATGTTCAAATATACGAATAAAACTGTATGATATAATACGTAGAATGTTAAATTATATAACAAACATATATTTATAGGCCATCACTGATTAGAAAATATGAAAAATAAAAAAGTTTCGGCTTGTTTAGGAAAATCCACAAACAAGCCGAAACTTTTTTACGTATATTTCAAACCGAGATTATTCTTCTACCGGCTGGAAATCTTCTTTTCCGACACCACAAACCGGGCAAACCCAATCTTCCGGAATATCCTCAAATGCTGTTCCCGGTGCAATGCCACCTTCAGGATCTCCAACTTCAGGATCATAAACCCAATCGCATACTGTGCAAATGTACTTCTTCATAATTTTATCGTTTTATTCTAAGTTAGTATTAATTATTTCTTTAATATGAAAACAAATATAGAAAGAAATTGTTTACGCTGTTTCATTTAGTAACATCTTTTTAAGTTCACACATTCCTTCGGAGGCTCCCTTGCGAATAACATTTACATGCCTGCCCGAAGTTATGGCAACTTCTTTCGGATCTATAAGATAAACCGAGACATGGGCTGGAACATAATTTAACAGTCCTGCTGCCGGATACACATTCAGAGATGTTCCGATAATGACAAAAATATCAGCTTGCTCCGCGTAGTCAATGGCAGTTTCTATCATTGGGACAGCCTCACCAAACCAAACGATAAACGGGCGTAACTGAGAACCATCGGCCGCCGTATCTCCCATTTTCACCTCATATTCTTCCGGTTTTAGTTCTTTTATATATTTCGGGTTATTCGGTTGCCAACTAGATGTAACCTTTGTCAGTTCCCCATGCAAATGAATAACATGATGACTGCCTGCACGTTCATGCAAGTTATCAACATTCTGTGTAACAACAGTTACATCAAAAAAATTCTCCAACTCAGCTATCAGCTCATGCCCCCTGTTAGGCTTGACTGTAAGCAATTGTTTACGGCGTTCATTATAAAAATCTATTACCAGCTTCGGGTTAGCAGCATATCCTTCGGGAGTAGCTACTTGTTCTACCGGATAACGATCCCACAGACCTCCCGAATCGCGGAATGTACTAATGCCACTTTCAGCACTCATCCCTGCTCCAGTCAGTATCACCAGCTTTTTCATAGGCAGATATTTTCTTTTCATTTTATATACAGTCACAAAAATAAGAATTTTTAATCGCTCAAAAAGCCTCATATTCAAAGAAAAAAGATACCTTTGCCGTGCTTTTAAAGAATATTACACACTAATAAATATAATCACATGGACAAATTCAGTTACGCCATTGGTCTGGGTATAGGCCAAAACCTGCTGAGCATGGGTGCTCGCGGCATTGAAGTAAACGACTTTGCACAGGCTATCAAAGACGTATTAGAGGGAAACCAAACAGCAATCACTCACACCGAAGCTCGTGAAATCGTGAATAAATATTTCACTGAGTTGGAAGAAAAAATGAATGCTGAAAACATAGCAAAAGGAAAGCAGTTCCTCGAAGAAAACAAGAAAAACCCTAAAGTAGTAACTTTACCTAGCGGACTGCAATATGAAGTTATAACCGAAGGTAACGGCAAACAGCCTAAAGCAACTGACCGCGTACGTTGTCACTATGAAGGTACATTAATAGACGGAACATTGTTCGACAGTTCTATCAAGCGTGGTGAACCTGCCGTATTTGGAGTAAACCAAGTTATCAAAGGTTGGGTTGAAGCATTGCAGTTGATGTCGGAAGGTGCAAAATGGAAACTTTATATCCCTTCTGAACTGGCATACGGAGCACAGGGAGCTGGTGAAATGATCCCTCCTCACAGCACACTTATCTTCGAAGTTGAATTAATAGAGGTGCTCTAATACACAAAAGCAAATCAGTAAAATTATAATTTAAAATATAAAGTAAATGAAAAAAAGTTCTTTAATCATGATGTTTGCAGCCGCAACTGGACTGGCATCATGTACAGCTCAGAGCCCAAAGGCAAACATGAAAAGCGATGTTGATACTCTTTCTTATATGATGGGTGTCAGCAACACACAAGGATTGCAAGAATACGCTATGGGACGTCTGGGTATCGATTCTACTCACATGGCAGACTTCATCAGAGGTATTGAAGAAGGTTTGAAACAGACAGATGCAAAACAGAAAGCTTACATGGCTGGTATCCAGATCGGACAGCAAGTAAGTGGTGATATGTTCGACGCTATCAACGATCGTATCTTCAACGGCGACTCTACACAGAACTTAAGCAAAGAAAACTTCTTGGCTGGTTTCGTTTCTGCTGTAAAGAAGCAGGCACTCGTTGCTCCTGATTCTGCTGCTGTATATGTAAATGCTAAGGCAGAAGCTATTAAAGAAAAAGCTTTGGAAACAAAATATGCTGACTATAAAAAACAGAACGAAGACTTCCTGGCTACTAACAAGAGCAAAGAAGGAGTAAAAGTAACTGCAAGTGGTCTGCAATATAAAGTAATCACTGAGGGTAAAGGTGAAATTCCTGGAGAAACAGCAAGAGTTAAAGTTAATTATAAAGGTACTTTAATCGACGGAACTCAGTTCGACAGCTCTTACGACCGTAAAGAGCCAACTACTTTCCGTGCAAACCAGGTAATCAAAGGATGGACAGAAGCTCTGACTATGATGCCGGTAGGATCTAAATGGGAATTGTATATTCCTCAGGAACTGGCTTATGGCTCACGTGAAACTGGTAAAATCAAACCGTTCTCTACATTGATTTTTGAAGTAGAATTGGTTAGCATCGAAAAAGAAGATAAGAAATAATAACTGATTATTTCATCTTATAAAACACAGGTATGGACATGATTATCAGTCTGTACCTGTGTTTTTTATTTTCCATGCCTATATTCATGAGGTGTCTTACCCGTCAGTCTCCGGAAATATTTGCAGAAGAAAGATGCATTCGGAAAGTTCAATTCATCAGCTATCTGATAAACCAGTTTATCAGAATGACGAAGTAACAATTTTGCTTCTTGCACTACAGCCTCATTCACCCAGTCCATCACTGTACGGCCACTTGTCTGTTTTATCAATGTACTCAGATAACGGGAAGTCAGGTACAGCCTGTCGGCATAAAACACTACACTTCTTTCGTGTATGGCATACTTATTAACAAGCGACAAAAATCTGTTGAAAACTTCTTCCTGACGCGTGAGCCGACCGCTTTCTTCCGATATTTCCCTCATACGATATATATTTATCTGATGAAACAAAGCCGAAATAAGACTTCTTACCATATCTCGAGGGAAAGGCTTATCGTGTACGATATCCCACAATAAATCGAAAAAGGCAGCAATCCGTTTTTCTTCCTTTTCCGGTAAATCAAGCTGTACATAAAGTCTTCCTTGCAAAAAGGTCTGCAACAATACTTCTTTTTGCCAACCTTCCATGAGGCCATTGGTAAAGGCAAACATCTCCAATTCACAATCTTTCGATATTTCAATTACCTGAAGTATTGTACCTGGTGAAGCTACAATCAACTGATGAGGTTTAAGCGTCAATTCTATAAGATTCGCTCGCACACGAATACACCCGGCATGCATAAACAAGACACGACCTTCCGTCAGACGATAAGGCTGGCCGAAAGCAAATATCTGCTCTGAAATTTCCAATACTCCTCTCATTGAACGGACAAAACCCAGTTCGGCAGAAACAAACCGATATTTATTACAAGGTATAGCGGAAAGTTCAAATATCTGCTTTAAAGCTAAGAGTAAAAGATTATTCTGTTCCATGACAACATTCTCATTTCCCGCAAAGATAATAATATAGCCCTATAAGAAGCTATTTTTCGCACATTATCGAACAATTAGGACATTTACAACAACCAATGGAGCCTTATGTATATACTGAAAGCATTTAACTTTGTATCAGAACAATAAAAACGACAAACAATGAAACGGATTCTTTTCTTCATTATGTTTTTTACAGTTGCCATATCCACAAGGGCACAAGTTACACTAGACGAATGCAGGCATGCTGCACAAGAGAATTATCCCCTGGTCAGACAATATAACCTCATTCAACTTGCTGAACAATATAATCTTTCGAACGCATCCAAAGGTAACCTTCCACAAATCAATATCAGCGGCAAAGCATCTTACCAGAGCGATGCAACTACATTCCCGATAGATATTCCGGGAATAGGTATCAAAGGATTGCCCAAAGACCAGTATCAGGCACTGATAGAAGTTCAGCAAAACATTTGGGACGGCGGACAGATTCATCACCAGAAAAAAGAGATCAAAGCCGTTTCGCAAGAAAATAAGTATCAACTGGACGTAAGCATGTATGCACTGAACGAACAAGTCAATCAGGTATTCTTCGGGATATTACTCTTAAACGAACAGTTGCATCAGAACGCTCTGCTCCATGATAACTTACAAAGAAACTTAAAGAATATAGAAGCTTACCGAAATAACGGTATAGCCAATGATGCCGATGTGGATGCTGTAAAAGTAGAAATACTAAACACAAAGCAACAGCGTATACAACTCTCAGAAAACCCTTGCTCTTGGACTGCTCATATCGTGCATCACCCACACGCAGGTAGCTGCCCTGCTGACCTCGGCGATGGTACTGATGATACCTACCATTATTTTATCAGGAATCATTTTCCGATAGAAAGTATGCCAGCTATACTGCAATGGATTTCCTGTGCCATCTCTGCCCGCTGGTATGTATCACTGGTAAGACAACTGATGATAGAAGGAGTACCGCTATCTTATGTATGGAAAGAAGTATGTGTACTCCTGTTTATGGCTGTGATACTAATAGGTATTACCTCTAAAATATTTAAAAACCGCTTAGAGTAAATAAAGAATATGATATTACGATACCTCATAGAAAAAGAGTTCAAGCAGCTTATACGGAACAGTTTCCTGCCCCGCCTGATTCTGATATTCCCATGTATGATCATGCTGGTGATGCCATGGGCTGCTACGCTGGAAATAGAAGACTTACGTATAGCCATCATAGACAATGACCATACCCCTTCTTCTCTCCGACTGACACACCGGATAGAATCTTCTCCCTATTTCAAGTTAGTTGCACTTCCGGATACTTATCACAAAGCGGTGGAATGCATCGAAAGAAATCAGGCTGACATGTTATTGGAAATTCCTAAAGGATTTGAAAAAGAACAAGTCAACGGACGTCCGGCATCGGCTTTGGTAGCCATTAATGCCGTAAATGGAACAAAAGGAGGATTAGGGAATACATATCTGCAACAGATACTTAACCCACAATCTACATCGGTAACTTCAATCCGGTACCGTTTCAATCCACATCTGGACTATAAAACCTTTATGGTTCCTGCCCTGATGACTATGCTGCTGGTTATGCTTTGCGGATTTCTGCCTGCCTTGAATGTAGTTGGTGAAAAAGAAGCCGGTACCATTGAGCAAATTAATGTCACTCCGGTAAGCCGCTTTACCTTTACTCTTTCCAAGCTGCTTCCTTATTGGCTTATAGGCTTTATTGTATTGAATCTGTGCATGCTGCTTGCATGGGCCGTATATGGCCTGACACCTGCAGGAAGCATATTCACCATCTATCTGGCAACACTCATATTTGTACTGGTCATGTCAGGACTCGGACTGGTCATTTCCAATTATTCGTCTACCATGCAACAGGCTATGTTCGTCATGTGGTTCTGCATGCTTATTTTTATTCTGATGAGTGGCCTGTTCACACCCATCAGCAGTATGCCCGACTGGGCACAGTACATCACTTATATCAATCCGCTACGCTACTTCATGGAAATGATGCGTATGGTATATCTAAAAGGGAGCGGTATCGGCGATATCGTGCAACAACTTTGTGTATTATCCTGCTTTGCAACAATCTTATACAGCTGGGCGATACATAGTTACCGCAAACAACAGTAGTCAAACAATCTCTTTCGACAGATATCAAGAATAAGTCGCGGAAACTACAAGAAAACCATGCTGAAATCTTGCTCATTTTTTGTACAAATCTCCTGAGTATTCGTACAAAAAATTAAAAAACATCGAGAAGTTTTAATGAAAAATTGCTGAATTATTTTTATAACAATAGTCTAGAGTAAAAAAAGGGCATCTCCACGTTCTGAAAAACATGCAGATGCCCTTTATATATAGCCTGTTCTATTTATTTTCTCAAGTTTTTTTCTCCTTTACATCAGAATGTGCTTCTACCACATTCACTACATAATCGCCCAGCTTTTCACATTCACCGATAATGTCCATATAGTGGATACCCATCTGATAGCTATATTCTTTATTGTTCACATCGACTATGTTCTGATTCTTCAGCTGATTGCGGTAGTTATTGATTTCATTCTCCAGATTAAATGATTTGTTCACATCTACGATATGATGCACATCTTCCACCAGCTTTATCATCTGCGTCAGTGCATTGTCAGTCAAAGCAAACATCTGATGAATATGCTCATATTGCTTTTCTGTAAAATCAATATTTCCTCTGCGCTTACGGTTAATAGTTCTTGCCAGGTTGTAACAGCTATCACCAATACTTTCTATTTCTGTTACTTCACGGAGCATTTCACGTATCTGAAGTTTACTTTCCGAACTCAAACGACCTTCAGAAACCTGATTCAGATAGTTGGCAATCTCTACCTCCATATTGTCACTGATATTCTCGTATTTCTCTATACGGCTGAACAATTTATTAAAATCATTCTCATTTTCCGTATGTAACAAATCACGAACCATACGGAACATCCGCTGGATGCGCTCTGCAAAAAGGTTGATTTCTTTACGAGCCTGCAAAACAGAAAGTTCGGCTGTCGACAACATACCACCAGTAATAAATTGCAGGCGATACTCTTCTTCCTGTTCCTTTTGAGGAATAAGCTTGCAGACTGTTTTTTCTATCAGCTTAACGAACCATATCAGAATCAGCACATTGCATACATTGAAGCAAGTATGGAACGCCGATAATTTAAATGAAACAGCAGCACCGTCAGCTTCACTGATATTCATAAAGTCAGAAATTATCCAGTCTACCATCGACAGGAACGGCTTAAACAATATCAAAACCCAGATTACACCAAATATATTAAACATCAGGTGAGCCATAGCAGCTCGTCTGGCCTGAGTATTGGCAGTCAGAGCAGCAAGATTTGCCGTAATGGTAGTACCGATATTCTCTCCCAGCACCAGTGCTGCTCCCAGCTCAAAGCTGATCCATCCGTTAGCACACATGATAAGCGTTATCGCCATCGTTGCCGCAGACGCCTGTACAATCATGGTCAGGATAGTACCGATAAAGACAAACAAAAGTACGGAAATGAATCCCATATCGGTATAGTTCTGGACGAAAGCCAACATATCAGGGTTGGCGCTCAAGTCTGGAGCATTGGTTTTCAGTAAGTTCAATCCCATAAACAGGAAAGCAAAACCGAAAATAAACTCACCGATAGACTTACGGGAACTCTTTTGAGAAAATAAAAGCGGAATACCAAAAGCCAGAAGAGGTAAAGAGAATAAAGAAATATCGACTTTAAAGCCGAGAGCGGAAATAATCCAAGCGGTAACGGTAGTACCAATATTGGCTCCCATAATTACACCTATGGATTGTGAAAGGGTCAGCAATCCTGCATTGACAAAGCTGACCACCATAACTGTCGTAGCAGAAGAAGATTGAATTAAGGCCGTAATAAGCACACCAGTCAATACACCGGTCACTCTGTTGGTCGTCATAGCGGTCAGGATACTACGAAGTCTGTCACCGGCAAACTTCTGAAGCCCCTCACTCATGATTTTCATTCCATAAAGGAAAAGCGCTAACGAACCGAGCAACGCTAAAAAATCATAAAAAGTATATTCCATTTGTAATTAATTAAGTCGGAGGTAGGCTCTTAATTGTTTAATGTGTAAATTAATTGCCAAATCACCGAGTTAGTAACACATATTACAATTATGCTACAAATATATTGCAAAAATAACAATTTAACAAAAGATTTCCCCGAGGGAAGCACGCTTTTGGATATTTATAATGGTTTTAATTTAGAAATGCCCTACGGACCTGTCAGTGCGAAAGTTAACAATAAGGTAGAAGGGCTCAACTTTAAGGTATATTACAATAAAGATATTGAGTTTCTTGATATAACTAATCCGTCGGGCATGCGTACCTATTTCCGATCGCTTTGTTTCATCCTTGTCAAAGCAGTAGAAGAGCTTTATCCGCAGGGAAGCATTTCCCTGGAACATCCCGTATCGAAGGGTTATTACTGTACGCTGCATCTGGACCGTTCCATTGGTTTGGATGATGTTACACGTATCAAGCAGAAAATGCAGGAAATAATTACCGACAACATTCCTTTCCAACGTATAGAGTGCCATACAGAACAGGCCGTCGAATTATTCACCCAAAGAGGAATGATGGACAAAGCAAAACTGCTGAAGACTTCCGGACAGTTATATACTTTCTATTACAGATTAGGAGATACCATCGACTATTATTATGGCAGTCTGGTTCCAAGTACAGGATACATCAAACTGTTCGATATAGTAAAATACTATGACGGATTGTTGCTGCGTATTCCAAACAGAAAGAACCCGCAAAAACTGGAGGAACTTGTAAAACAGGAAAAGATGCTGGAGGTATTTCAGGAATATCACCGCTGGAACCAGATATTGGGAATCAGTACGGTTGGGGATTTCAACATAGCCTGCAACAATGGGCATGCTACCGACCTGATAAATGTCTCGGAAGCACTGCAAGAAAAGAAAATTGCACATATAGCCGACGAAATCACTCACCGGAACCAAAATGGAGAAAGAGTGAAACTGGTATTGATTTCCGGACCGTCATCTTCGGGAAAGACTACGTTCAGCAAACGTCTCAGTATTCAGTTAATGACCAACGGGCTGAAGCCTTATCCGATTTCACTGGATGATTATTTTGTAAACAGAGAAGATACTCCACTCGATGAAAACGGTGAACACGATTTCGAGTCACTGTACGCGCTGGATCTTCCTTTCTTCGAAGCTCAGTTAAAGGAGTTGTTAGATGGTAAGGAAATTGAATTACCCCGATTTAATTTTACAACCGGCAAACGCGAGAACAGTGGCAAGAAACTGCATATTGACGAAAATATGATATTGATACTGGAAGGGATACATGCGCTGAATCCGGCACTGACCCCCAATATTCCGGCAGCCAATAAATATAAGATATATGTATCTGCCCTGACTACAATCTCACTCGACAACCATAATTATATTCCTACCACCGACAACCGGTTGCTACGCCGAATCATACGCGATTACCGATACCGCAATTACTCGGCAGAAGCGACAATTTCTCGATGGGAAAGTGTCCGTGCAGGGGAAGACAAATGGATATTCCCTTATCAGGAATATGCAGATGCAATGTTCAACTCGGCTCTGCTCTTCGAACTTGCCGTGTTAAAGGACTATGCAGAACCCATTTTACGAAAGGTACCCAATAACTGTCCGGCATACTCGGAAGCTCACCGCCTTCTGCGTTTCCTTGCCTATTTTGTTTCAGTACAAGACAATGAACTTCCGCCGACTTCCTTGTTGCGCGAGTTCTTGGGAGGAAGCAGTTTCAGATATTAAATTCCACAGATATTGGTAGAGAAGCTGGTTGTCCACATAAAATAAAATTAAGTGAAAACCATATAATCCGTATCTAATTGTTTATTTTTGCAGCGAAAAAATCAAATTCATTTTTATGGCTATAAATTCACGTCAAGTACAAACTCAGGCCCAGCAGCAGGTTCAGACTTTATCTCCACAGCAGATATTGGCAGTCAAATTATTAGAGCTGCCTACTGTAGAATTGGAAGAACGTATTCATTCTGAACTTTTGGACAATCCTGCTCTAGAAGAAGGCAAAGAACATACTGAAGAGGCTGAGGGACATGAAGATGACTATCCTGCCGATGAAAATGAAGAATCCGGAACCGACTATAATGATGATTTGTCGTTGGGAGATTATCGCACAGAGGATGACATTCCCGACTATAAGCTTCAGGAGAACAACCGTTCTAAGGGAGAAACTCCCGAAGAGATCCCTTTTTCGGACAGTGTTTCATTTTACGAAACGCTGAAAGAGCAGCTTGACATGCAAGATCTTACTCCCGAAGAAAAACAACTAGGCGAGTATCTTATCGGCTCTTTGGATGATGACGGTTTATTGAGAAAAACAACAGAAGCCCTGATGGACGAACTTGCCATCTATCAGGGTATTTATACAACTCCTGAACAACTGGAGCATATCTTGTCTATCATACAGGATTTTGATCCTGCGGGAATAGGAGCACGAAGCCTTCAGGAATGCCTCTTGCTGCAAATCAAGCGGAAAGAAAACTCTCCGTTGAAACAAATAGAATATGATATCATCAACAAATGTTGCGATGATTTCACCAAGAAAAATAAAGATAAAATATTACAAAAGTTAGGGATAACTGAAGAACAATATAATGCAGCCGTAGTGGAGCTGACCAAGCTGAATCCGCGTCCGGGAAGTTCCATGGGAGAAACAATCGGTAAAAACTTGCAGCAAATTATTCCTGATTTTATTGTTGAGACAGAAGAAGACGGTACTATTCATCTTAGCCTCAACAACCGGAATGTTCCTGAACTGCGCTTAAGCCGTGAATTTACTGAAATGCTTGATGAGCATACACGCAATAAAGCTAATCAAAGTAAGGAATCGAAAAACGCATTATTATTCCTCAAGCAAAAGGTAGATGCAGCTCAGGGATTTATCAATGCTGTTAAACAACGCCAGCAGACATTGCTCAGTACGATGCAGGCTATTATAGACTTGCAACGACCGTTCTTCCAGGATGGTGATGAGTCTTCACTCCGACCTATGATACTGAAAGATGTGGCCGAACGTGCACAACTGGATATTTCAACAATTTCACGAGTGAGCAACAGCAAATATGTACAGACTAACTTCGGAATATATCCACTCAAGTTTTTCTTCAGCGACGGATATGTAACAGAAAACGGAGAAGAATTGTCTGTGCGTGAAATCAAACAGTTTCTGAAAGAGTGTATCGACAAGGAAAATAAGGATAAACCTTACACCGATGACGAACTGGCCGACATGCTAAAAGAAAAAGGATATCCGATAGCACGACGTACGGTTGCCAAATACCGCCAGCAGCTTAACATTCCAGTCGCACGACTAAGAAGATAAACCAAACGACAAAAAACAATCATAACACAAGGATGGAAGAAACTAATATTCCCGATCAGTTAACATATCATGCTCCTTCTCAGGAAACAACAAAAGAGCCTAAAGATGCACTATTTATGGCAGCACGTATCATCTCTGCCATATTTACACCTTTTATGGTTCCTTTTGTAGCGTTTTTGCTGCTTTTCTTTTTTACATATTTACGAATACTCCCCCTGCAATATAAACTGACAGTTCTGATCATGGTATATTGCTTTACCATTCTCCTTCCGATGCTTGGTATATACCTTCTTCAGAAAATCAATGGCTGGACGTTACGGGAGCTGGGGAAGAGAGAGAAACGCTTTCTGCCATACCTGATTACGATCATGAGTTATACAGGATGTTTTCTGACCATGTACCGGATTCATCTTCCACGCTATATGAGCGGAATAATCATAGCTACTCTGCTTTGTATGGTTATCTGTACCAGTATCAACTTGAAATGGAAAATCAGCACTCACATGGCCAGCTGTGGTATGATTATCGGAGGATTACTTTCATACAGTTTCATTTTCCAGTTCAATCCTATCTGGTGGCTCTGCGGTTTTATTTTACTGGCAGGAATGTTAGGTTCCGCACGAATCATCGTCCGCCAACATACTTTAAACGAAGTTGGAGGAGGTTTTTTAGTCGGTTTGTTTTGCGGTATCACTGGAATTTTGTTTATTTGAAACATAATTATATTAACCTCTAAAATACTAAGATTATGAATTTCCCAACTAATGTAAAGTACACGAACGAACACGAATGGATTCGTCTGGAAGGTGATGAAGCTTATGTAGGAATTACAGATTATGCACAAGAACAATTGGGCGACATCGTCTTTGTAGATGTAACGACCGAAGGTGAAACTCTAGAAAAAGGTGAAGTATTCGGAACCATTGAAGTTGTAAAAACTGTATCCGACCTTTTCCTTCCCATTGGTGGCGAAGTACTTGAAATCAATCCAGAGCTGGAAGAACATCCGGAACTGGTAAACAAAGATCCATATGGTGACGGCTGGCTAATCAAGATCAAACCAACTGACACTACAGAAATGGATGAACTGCTGGATGCTGAAGCATACAAACAGATCATTAATGAATAAAACTAAATAAACAGACATGAAACCAATTGTAAGTATCATCATGGGTAGTACGTCCGATCTTCCTGTTATGGAGAAAGCGGCGAAACTGCTCGACGAAATGCAAGTTCCTTTCGAAATGAATGCTCTTTCGGCACACCGTACACCTGCTGAAGTGGAAAAATTCGCAAAAGAAGCTGCCGGACGAGGTATTAAAGTCATTATTGCAGCAGCAGGAATGGCTGCAGCTTTGCCAGGCGTGATTGCAGCGAATACTACACTTCCTGTTATCGGAGTTCCCGTAAAAGGTTCTGTGCTCGATGGAGTGGATGCGCTTTATTCTATCATCCAGATGCCTCCCGGCATACCTGTAGCAACAGTTGCTATCAATGGTGCTATGAATGCAGCTATCCTTGCAGTACAAATGTTGGCATTATCTGATGAAGGACTCGCCGAAAAATTTGCAGCTTACAAGGAAGGTCTGAAAAATAAGATAGTCAAAGCTAACGAAGAATTGAAAGAAGTAAAATACGCTTATAAAACAAATTAATGGATTACTTCAACTATTCACGCCGAGAGGCAAATGAGGTATATGTTGGTGCCACTCCTATGGGTGGCACTAATCCTATCCGTATACAAAGTATGACCAATACGGTCACAATGGATACTGAGGCCTGTGTAGAACAAGCTAAACGCATCATTGAAGCAGGAGGTGAATATGTACGCCTCACTACTCAGGGAGTACGTGAAGCTGAAAACTTAAAGAATATCAATATCGGACTGCGTTCACAAGGGTACGACACTCCGCTGATAGCCGATGTACACTTTAATCCCAAAGTGGCAGAAGTAGCAGCATTGTATGCTGAAGGAGTACGCATCAATCCGGGAAATTATGTAGATGCTGCGCGCACTTTCAAGAAACTGGAATATACGGATGAAGAATATGCTCAGGAAATTCAGAAGATACGTGACCGCTTCATTCCATTCCTAAATACCTGTAAAGAGAATCATACTGCTATCCGTATTGGAGTAAATCACGGTTCATTGTCCGACCGTATCATGTCACGTTATGGTGATACTCCTGAAGGTATGGTAGAATCGTGTATGGAATTTCTCCGTATCTGTGTAGATGAACAGTTCATGAACGTCGTTATTTCCATCAAAGCCTCCAATACGGTCGTAATGGTCAAGACAGTCCGACTGCTGGCAGAACAGATGGAAAAGGAAGGTATGTCATTCCCTCTTCATCTGGGAGTTACCGAAGCTGGTGATGGAGAAGACGGACGTATCAAATCGGCATTAGGTATCGGCGCTTTGTTGTGTGACGGATTAGGAGATACTATCCGCGTTTCACTGAGTGAAGCTCCTGAAGCAGAAATCCCAGTAGCCCGCAAACTGGTGGATTATGTACTCCAACGCGAGAATCATCCCTATATACCAGGAGCAGAAGCAGCCGAATTTAACTATACCAATCCAAACCGACGCCATACAACAGCTGTTGAAAATATTGGAGGTGAACATGTACCGGTTGTTATATCTGCCCGTCTTGACGGTAATATGCAAATCAATGAGCAGTTCTGTCCGGACTACATCTATTGCGGACAGCAGCTTCCTGAAATGCGTCGTACCAATATCGGCTACATTGTAGATGCAAACATATGGAAAGGAGAAGAGGGGACTTATCCTGCCTTCAATTACCAGCAACTGGTTGAGTTGCACCACTGCAATGCAAAAGTCAAATTCTTATTCACTCCATATATGGGACTGAATGAAGAAGCTACAGCTTGTCTGCGCATGCATCCAGAAGTTGTTATCATTGCCCAAAGTAATCATCCGAATCGTCTCGGCGAATTTCGGGGAATCTCACATCAACTGATGAATCAAGGTTTAACCAATCCATTGGTATTCTTCCAATTTTATCAGGAAAACAATACAGAAGATTTGCAGATCAAATCGGCAGTCGATATGGGAGCATTGATATTTGATGGTTTCTGCGACGGTATTTTACTATATAATCACGGAAATGCTATTACTGATGAGAAAGTAGATGAAATTGCATTCGGCATTCTACAAGCAGGCAGAGCGCGTACATCGAAGACAGAATATATTTCCTGTCCCGGCTGTGGACGTACGCTATACGATCTGGAAGCTACCATCGCTCGTATCAAAGCTGCGACCTCGCACCTGAAAGGGCTCAAGATCGGTATCATGGGCTGTATTGTCAATGGTCCCGGTGAAATGGCAGATGCAGACTATGGTTATGTAGGTGCCGGACGAGGCAAAATCAGCCTGTACAAGAAAAAAGAATGTATTGAAAAGAATATTCCGGAAGAGCAGGCAGTAGAAAAGCTGATTGAACTAATTAAGGCGAACGGAGATTACAAGGAAAAATAAACTGCAATCTCAAGCAAAAAATCAGTATTCTGTACTATCAAATGTAATATTACAGAATAGATTTCAAAGAATGGAGCTGCCTCAAAATAAAACTGTGAAAGTAAAAATCTTATAGATTAAAACTTAAAAATAAAAATCTCCTGCTTTAGTCTTTGCTCATTTCGATATAGGGCTAAAAGCAGGAGTTTTTATGTTATAACTTATAGATTATTAGTATCTGATAAACATATTCAATAGACTGATTATTAATATCGTTTTATAGACAAACCCTCTGTTTAAGTTATTGTTCAAATTCATATATATCAATGAGTCATTGATGGCTTGAAAAGTGTTATCGGAGAAACAATGATAGATTATAAATAAGCTTATCTCTGCTTTTATTTTGAGATTCTTTCTCTGTTCTTGCTCTTTATAAATAAGAAGCCGCAGGTATAAGCTTTTGTCAATAAAGAACGCGTCAAAACAGAAAAGGTCTTACTTTAAAAGCATAAACTAAAAGGTTAAAAAAGGGTCGTATCAAACCTCATTTTGAGTAATGATACGACCCTTTTCATCTATAAGTGATGTGTAAGCTTCAAATTAGAGATTCCATCTTTTCCTATAATTTGATTTGATGGCTCATCTTCTATCTTACAGTTTCCTATTTCTGCTTCTCTGCAACTTTCACTGGAACCGACAATATCTCCTTGTATTTTTCTGGAGAATTCAGAACTTCAATAGCTTTATCCAAGTCCTCATCGTCTTTCAGACGTTGCATAACAGCTCCACGCTGATAAAAATATCGGGTTGCTATTTCTTCAGCAATTTGTTCTTTTATCGGTTTTGCAAAATAATCAAGATCACGGTCCAAGTTATGATTCAACTTTTGTTCCAAAGCCTTAAACTCCTCTGCTGCCCCTTCCATATAGCCTTCAAATTCGGCAACTTCTTTCAACGTCTTTAAAAGTCCTTCACTCTGACGGTCGTAAGTAAAATTAGCAGCCTTGACTTGTTTCTTAAATTCAGCATAATCAGCATCAGTAATCCGTATCGAATCGACAGAAGTAACAGCAGGATGCGTCAGACAATACTGAGTAACATAATCAAAAATCAAATCATCGTTCATCAAATAGAACAATATATTCGGGAACTTATCCCCTTTCACTTCAATATCCGGACGAATACCTCCACCGTCACGAACTTCACGTCCGGCAGCTGTATGGAATACAGTTGTCAAACTATCAGGGATACGTGCTACCGAACCGTCTGCATTCTTCTTTGCATAATCGATAGCCTGAATGCAACGGCCACTTGGAATATAATATTTAGATGTAGTAACCTTCAATGTACCATTATACGGCAATGGGCGAGTAGTCTGCACCAGACCCTTTCCATAAGTACGCATACCAATAATCACCGCACGATCCATATCTTGCATAGAACCGCTCAAAATTTCAGAAGCAGAAGCCGTATAACCATTTACAAGCACAGCCAGAGGCATTTCTGTATCTATTGGTTCATTCTGAGTTTTGAATGAACTGGCAGCCTGACGAATTTTTCCTTTCGTCACTACTATTTCTTTTCCTTTCGTCACAAAAAAGTTAATAATTTCTACAGCTTCCTGCAAAGAACCTCCTCCATTATCTCGTAAATCTATCACTAAAGACTTAGCTCCACGCTGCTTTAACTCAATAAATGCCTTTTTCACATCCTTGGCACAATTATCTGTAAAACCAGTCAGCGACAAATAGCCTATACTATCTTTAATTATACCATAATAAGGAACCGGATTGTTACGGATATTCTTGCGCGTAATTTTAAACTCCATCACGGTACTATCGTTCTTCAATGGACGAAGCACTTTTAAAACAAAAGAAGTACCCGGTTCACCACGCAAAGCCTCACTTACTTTCGATGAAAATTCCTGAGGTTTCATATTTCCTCTCAGCATTTCCTTTCCACCAACCGAAAGAATAATATCGCCCGCCTTTACACCAGCTTCTGCAGCCGGCATACCTTCAGTAGGTTCCACAATGGCAATACGATCTTTTTTCTTATAATATCGTATAGCAGCTCCGATACCACCATACTTTCCCGTAATCATTTCTTTCAGACTGTTGATACCCTCCTCCGGATAATACTCGGTATATGGGTCGGTCAGAGCCAGCATACCGTTAACCCCATTTTGAATCATTTTTTCAGGATCGATAGTATCTACATAAAATAAATCCAGCTCCTTAAAAATAGAATTGAAAATATCCAGATTCTTTGATATCTGAAAATTACGGTCATCATCTTTAAAGCTGGAAAGTCCCAAACCAAGAAAAATGATAAAAGCTCCAATCAGCGTTCTTTTTGTATTCATAGTTATCATGATTTTAGCTTGCAAATAAACATATTATTCTGCTCAAGCCTGCAAGACGGACTCAATATTTAACTTTATTTCGTTCCATTTCTTCTTTGTCAGGGCTGTTCCCACTGTCTGAATAACATACCCAGCCAAAATGGAGCTTATCTGTGCACACTTTTCAAGTGAATAGCCACATGTAAGACCATATAAGAAACCTGCTGCATAAAAATCGCCAGCCCCCGTTGTATCAACTACTTTCTTGACAGGGAAAGGATTTACACGAATAACCTCAGTACCTTTTTTTACCAATGAACCACTTTTACCTGTTTTTATGACTACAATGCTGCATTTAGATGATATTTCCTGTAAAGCTTCTTCAGGTCCTTTACCCGTATAGGCGCGTGCTTCGCTTTCATTAGCAAATACAATATCCACATATTTTGTAATCAACATATCGAAAAACTCACGCTCGGCCTCAACCACATTGTAGCTAGCCATATCAAGACAGATTTGCAAACCAGCCTCTTTTGCTAATTGCATGGCACGTACAATAAGATCATGATCCTGCAACAAATAACCTTCAATATAAAAATAGGAATAACCTTCGAACATTGAACGCGACAAGTCATCAGCACAAAGTTTGGCTGATGCTCCCAAATATGTACCAAAAGTACGTTCACCACAAGGTGATACAAATGTGGAAGCAACTCCCGAAGGGCAGTCACATTTCAACAAAGAAGTTTCTATTCCTCTTTTTTTTAATGTCCGCTCAAAAAATTGTCCGAATTCATCTGTACCAATTTTCCCAATAAATCCAACTTCTGCGTCCAGCCCTGCAAGTGCACATATTGTATTAGCTGCAGCTCCTCCAGTTGCCCGATGAAGTTTCTGCCCAGCTGTCTTAGTACGTATATTAAATAATGTGTCCTCGTCTATTAACTGCATACTTCCTTTAGGCAAATTCAGGTCATTTAGCACCTCATCACTATCGATTAAGACCAAAACATCGACCAAAGCATTGCCCATTCCAATAATTTTATCCATTTATCAATATTTTTTTTGCAAAGATATTGCATATTTCAAAATATCCTACTACCTTTGCCACGCAATTGAGAAAAACCTTCTTCAGTAGCTCAGTCGGTTAGAGCATCTGACTGTTAATCAGAGGGTCGTTGGTTCAAGTCCAACCTGAAGAGCAAAATACTCAGATTGCAAAATGATTCTTCAGTAGCTCAGTCGGTTAGAGCATCTGACTGTTAATCAGAGGGTCGTTGGTTCAAGTCCAACCTGAAGAGCCATTCTTTTTAAACATATTAATCTTCTTCAGTAGCTCAGTCGGTTAGAGCATCTGACTGTTAATCAGAGGGTCGTTGGTTCAAGTCCAACCTGAAGAGCAAAAAAGTTCGTTCACAAGACGAACTTTTTTTGTAACCTAAAAATAAAAATAATCATGGACGATTCAAACTCGCGAACGTGCACAAGTAGTATTAACCTTCTCCTCCGGGAGTAAGCGAGGTTTTGAATCCATTTATTGCCTTGCTCACACCACCGGCGGATACAAAATAAGAAAGGAGCAACGCAATGAGAAAGTATCTTTACAGTGAAACAGGAGGTTTCGTAGAAAAAAACAACTGGCTTCCTAACTGCTGGGTAAATGTAGAATGCCCTACCGATGATGATTTCAAATTTTTAAGAGAAGATCTAAAAGTTCCAACTTCCTTTTTAAACGATATAGCCGATACCGACGAACGTCCTCGTACAGATACAGAAGGGAATTGGCTACTTACCATTTTACGTATACCCGTACAAACACCTAATCAGAAGGTGCCATACACAACTGTACCCATTGGTATTATTACTAACAATGAAATTATAGTATCCATCTGCTACCATTCAACCGAAATGATACCTGATTTCATTCAGCATATCTGCCGTAAATCAATCAATATTCCGAATAAATACGAGCTGATCTTACGCATTATCTATTCATCAGCTGTATGGTTTCTAAAATATTTAAAGCAGATAAACAACGAAGTAAGCATGGCAGAAAAAGAATTAGAGCAAAGTATCAGAAATGAAGACTTGCTCCGATTAATGAATCTGCAGAAGACATTGGTATACTTCAACACTTCCATCCGCGGAAATGAAGTCATGGTAGGGAAGTTACAAAACATTTTCAATGAGAAAGATTACCAAAATCCAGAACTGACAGACGACGTCCTGATTGAACTGAAACAGGCTCACAATATGGTAAATATCTACAGCGATATCCTGACCGGAACAATGGACGCCTTTGCATCAATCATATCGAATAACGTAAATACCATCATGAAACGTATGACAAGTCTATCTATCATTCTGATGGTCCCTACACTGATAGCCAGTTTCTACGGTATGAATGTCGACATACATATAGAAGAAGTTCCACATGCTTTTTCTATCATTGTTTTTTCATCGATCTTCCTATCGGCCATGGCTTTCATCATTTTCCGCAGAATAAAATGGTTCTAACTGAACATACCAAGAACCTTTATACAACTATAAATAAACTAAGAAAATGAAAATCGTATTATTAGAATCATTGGGAATCAGCGAATCATCCCTGCAACGCCACATAGCTCCACTAACAGAAGCCGGGCATGAATTTAAGGCCTATCCTAAAAATACCGATCCAGCAGTTCAAATAGAAGAAGCTAAAGATGCTGACATTATTATGATAGCCAACATGCCGTTGAGAGCAGAAGTTATCAACAGCTGTTCAAAACTCAAATATATTGATGTTGCCTTCACAGGTGTAGACCATGTTGATCTTGAAGCAGCCCGCGCCAAAGGAATACAAGTAAGCAATGCCGCAGGATATTCTACACAATCGGTAGCAGAGCTGGTCCTTTGCATGATGATTTCCTTACTCCGAAACGTACCTCAGGTATCTGAACGCTGTCGGGAAGGAAGGACAAAAGACGGCCTGGTAGGATGTGAACTGAGAGGAAAGACTGTCGGTATCGTAGGAGCAGGAGCCATCGGAACACGTACAGCCGAACTGTGCCACGCTTTCGGATGTACAATTTTAGGTAACAAACGTCATGTAACGGGTAATGAACCTTCCTTCATTCATTTCGTAACATTGGATGAACTGCTGGAACAATCAGACATCGTATCACTTCACTGTCCGCTCACTCCCGAAACTCATCACCTGATTAATGCAGAACGTATCAGCAAAATGAAACAGGGAGCTTATTTAATAAATACAGCCCGTGGAGGAGTAATTGATTCGGAAGCACTAGCCCAAGCCTTAAACGAAGGATATCTGAGCGGAGCCGGAATCGATGTATTCGAAAATGAACCTCCACTCGATACAAATCATCCGTTACTGCATACTAAAAATACAATTGTAACTCCGCATATAGCCTTCGCTTCTGCCGAGTCAATGGAAGCGCGGGCAGAAATTGTATTCCAAAATATCAAAACATGGCTGGAAGGAAAACAGCAAAACATTATCTTATAAAACAGAATACTAGATACCAACTTGAAGAACACTCAAGCTGATATCTAGTATAATATATCCATAGGCTCATCCCTATTTACACTATTTAAGATCATGTAAGGCAAAGAATTACAACGATTTAATTAACTTTGTAATAATATACCTTGGAGAAACCTTACAATAGCATATTTTGCATAACACTTAATCGAATAAAAATCGAACAATACCATGAAAAAAGAATGCTTGATTTTATCTGCCCTAATAAGCACTGCCAGTGCCTTCTCCCAGCATAAAGCTCCAAATATTATCTTTATACTATGCGACGACATGGGATATGGAGACTTAGGTTGCTATGGTCAGAAATACATAAATACCCCTCATATCGACCAAATGGCAGCAGAAGGGATGCGTTTTACACAAGCATACGCAGGAAGTCCTGTAAGTGCTCCTTCACGTGCAACCCTGATGACCGGGCAACATAGCGGTCACACTCACGTACGAGGCAACAAGGAATATTGGCCCCAGTCGGCAGTCGTAACCTACGGAGAGAACCAAGATTACGCAGTTGTCGGTCAGGAACCATACGATTCAACTCATGTTATCCTCCCCGAAGTCATGAAGAAGAACGGATACACAACCGGTATGTTCGGCAAATGGGCAGGAGGCTACGAAGGCTCCTGGTCTACTCCCGATAAACGAGGTGTAGACGAATTCTACGGATACATATGTCAGTTCCAGGCACACTTATACTATCCCAATTTTTTGAATCGCTATAGCCGTTCGAAAGGCGACAAGGAAGTGAAACGTATCGTACTGGAAGAAAATATCAAGTACCCGATGTTTGGTGACGACTATTTCAAACGCCCGCAATATTCGGCAGACCTTATTCATCAAGAGGCACTGAAATGGCTGGACGCACAAACTGGAGAGCAACCGTTCTGCGGCATTTTCACATACACCCTTCCCCATGCAGAACTGGCACAACCACACGACTCCATCTTTAACGATTATAAAAAGAAATTCTTTACCGACAAGACATGGGGCGGCGAAAAAGGATCACGATATAATCCTTCTGACCACACTCATGCACACTTTGCCGGTATGATTACCCGTTTGGACAGCTACGTAGGAGAAATTCTGAAAAAGCTCAAAGAAAAAGGACTGGATGAAAATACCATCGTTTTCTTTAGCAGCGACAACGGGCCTCACGAAGAAGGAGGAGCCGATCCTGAATTCTTCGGACGAGACGGCAAGCTAAGAGGCCTGAAGCGCCAATGCCATGAAGGAGGCATCCGTATTCCATTCATCGTACGCTGGCCAGGACATATTGCAAGCGGAACAACCAACGACCACCAACTTGCTTTTTATGATATCCTGCCCACTTTCTGCGAACTGATAGGTGACAAAAAGTTACCAGATAAGAATAAAGATCATTTCGACGGAATATCCTTCGCCCCTACCCTTCTAGGGAACGACAAAAAACAGAAAGAACATGAATTCCTATACTGGGAGTTCCATGAAACCGATCAGATGGCAGTACGTATGGGCGACTGGAAACTTATCATCAAGAAAGGAATCCCATCACTATACAACTTGAAGGAAGATCTGCATGAAGATCACGATGTAGCCAGTCAAAATCCGTCAATAGTAAAAAAAATGTTAGAGGTCATCCAGCGTGAACACCAACCCAGCGACCTCTTTAAAGTAACATTACCTACTTTCTAACATAATTCATATCTGATACACTTAAAAAAAATAATCCCCTCACTTAGCTTTACACTCCAAAGTCAAGCTAATGTGAAGGGGTTTTTTACAACCATTTTTAAATAAAAAGGACATTCAGGCTTCTTCCAAAGCCCCAATATTTCTATCAGTCATTACTGTTTTTCTTCCGGAGTCATTTTCGTTTCATACTCCTTAATCCATTGTTCCATCTGCTTATTAATAGTTTCACGCTGTTCTTCATAAGTAGCTTCTGAAACAAATTTCAAAGTGTGAAATTTATTCAAGACATCAGCAGATACCATTGCTATTTTAATATCATCAGCAACCGTTACCGTATCACCTGCGGCTATAGGGTTCCCTTCAGCCTTTCCGGTAAACGAGGCACAATCCAGATTATTTCCTTCCGTATCCGTTACAAAGCAATATGTAAAAAGATAACGTTCTGATATGTCTTCCGTAGCAACAACCTGATATTTCAGCTCAACTTTCAGTTCGTCGAACATGAACGAATTGAAAGTAAAAGAAGGTAATTCAATATCCGTAATAGTTACATCCGATACAACTTTATAAGGCAAGCCCTCCGTTTCCTGATAACTTACAACCTTCCCAATCAACTTATCAGCCAGTGTCTTTCCTTCTTCCTTGCTTTTCTCCGAAAGATCCATTGCCAGTTTAACCACTTTCTCAACTGTTTCCTGATCTTGCGAATACCCACTTGCCTTACCTATTTCTGATACCTGAGCACAAAAATCCAATCCCTGCTTTTCATAATATGCAGGAATTTCACCCAACATACCTTCCGAAGAAGATGTACTTCCACCACAAGAAGATAAAATCAATGCAACAATAGAACACGCTGTTGTTCCTAATACTCTCATATACATATGCCTTTATTTTTATGTTATTAGCTTTCCCACCCCGGTTCACCCGCTCCATATTGAGCAAGCAAACTTCTCTTTATTGCTGTTTTTGCAAATTAACAAATAAAACAGATTACTATTTGTCACCTAAAAAGGTGATTATTTTTTAAATTATAAGTAAAAAGCCATTATCTCTTCCTGATAAAGAAATAATGGAAATAAAAGCCGTATATTTGCTCTCAGAACATTCACGGCTAAACACTATGAAAAAAATATACCGCTATTTACTGTTAATACTGCTATTATCGGGAATCTGTCCGCTCCATTCAGAAACAATACCAGCCGACACATTGCTGATGAGGTTATATGAACGTGCAGCCAGCTTAATGGAAAAAGGTAAACTTGATCAAGCCCAGCAGACTTTCGACAGTGCCTTTGCCATGCCCGAAGCAAAACAATCTCCTGTATACCCCATCCTATTGAACGAACAAGCTACCCTTATGTCGTACGTAGGAAAAGATGACGAAGCCTTCGACATGAAAAAAAGTGTTCTTCCTTATCTGCCACAAATCAAAGATCTGGAAAAACACATCAGCGTATACAATGACCTTGCTATCTTTTATCGCCGGCAGCACATGAACGACTCAACCATTTACTACTACAATAAGGCCCTCGATGCTGCCCTAAAATACAAAGACGAAGGATGGATTACACATATTTACAACAACGTTTCTATATTTTATTTCAACATACGTCTGTTAAACGAAGCCGAAAAATATACAGATCTGGCCGCCCAGCATGCACAAGACAGCAATGACATATTTGTAGCATTCCATACCTGGCAGCTTCGTAGCGGCATTAAAGTTGAAGTAAACAAGCTGGACGAAGCAGAATATTCAATCCGAAAAGCCTGGGAAATAGCCAGTCAAGCCGGCAATAACTCCACGACATGGAAAATAAGATGTATGCCCTCATTATTAAGAATATTCGAAAAGAAAGAGCAAGCAGATTCGGTAAACTGGTATCTTCAGCTTGGCGACAAGCTTCTGAAAGAAATTCCATCTTCCGGAATCGCAGCCATTGGCTATATTCAGGTACGTGCCAGTATGGAGATGAAAAGGGGAAACTATGCAAAAGCCCTTCAAGATCTGTTGTGGCTGCGTAAAAGGAACACAGGCAGCGAACCCAAAACACTACTGACACAAATAGCCCAATGTTACGATGCAGTAGGGAACAAGCAACTGGCATATATATACATGGACAGCGCACGTATGTGGACAGACACGCTAGCGCAGCATAATCTGACTCAGAAAATGGCAGAACTTAATGTCAAGTTCCAAACTCAGGAAAAAGAGCTGCAAATCAGCAAACTGGAACAAGAGAAACTGGCACATCAAGCTTTCCTGCTCAAAGCCTCCGTATGCGTCGGATGCCTGCTGGTTATCGTATTGATAGTTATACTGACATTACACTACAAAAAACGAATGGCAGAAAGAAAGATCAAACTGCTCCAGCAGGAAAATGAGCTGAATGCAGCGCGACGCTACATAGAAGGCCTGGAAGAAGAATGCAAATATTTTGCCAAAGAGTTGCACGACGGCATTGCCAACGATCTGCTAGGATTACAAATGAAAATAGAGAATACCACAAATTCTGACAACGTACAGGAACTAGGTACGCTCATCAAAGAGGTAAGAAACAATGTACGTAATATTTCCCATGAGCTGATGCCTCCCGAATTTGAGCATTTAAGTCTGGATGAAATATTATATCAATATGCCGAGAAGTTAAGTGAAAACACAGGCATACAAGTCACATATACATCCGGTTCGTGCAACCCGATACCGAATGAAACAGCATATGAATTATACCGTATAGTTCAGGAAATCACCATGAATATTGTCAAACACGCCAATGCACACTGCATTTCCGTCAGCCTTTATTCTGAGCACGAAAAGCAATATACATTGAAAATAACCGACGATGGTACCGTAACTACCCCTCATAAAGCAAACAGCAGAGGAATAGGACTTCGGACTGTAAACGACCGTGCCAAAGCAATCGACGGTACTATCCAAAGAGAATCGTCTGAGAACAACAATATATTCACACTACAATTTAAAGTAAAATGAATCCAGATATATACAAGTTACTGATTGTCGACGATCATCCGATTGTAGCAGAAGGCATTGTGAGCATCGCTTCACAGCAAAGCAACATACTATGCAAAAGCATAACTCGCATGGAGAATCTACTGCCAACAATATCCGCCGAAAGTTTCGATCTCTGCATTATCGATCTGGAACTTCCTGAAATAAACGGCTTTCAGCTTATTCATCTTTTGCAGGAACAAATGCCCGACTGCAAGATTCTGATTTATACCATGCATGAAGAGCCATGGGTTATAGCTAAATTAGCAGAAGAAGAAATATCAGGAGCCGTATCAAAAAATGCAAGTACAAGCGAACTGAAGCAAGCTATCAATCAAATCAGACTTGGGCATAAATATTTCAGCGAAGTATTCTCCATTCTTCATAAAAAACAGATAAATATTGACTTACATAAAATACCAGAATTGTCAAAACGCGAAAAAGAGGTGCTCACCTATCTCTCCGAAGGTCTCAGCACTTCCGAGATATCAGACCTGCTGTGCCTCAGCACAAATACGATACAAACATACCGGAAACGTCTGATGGAAAAACTGGAAGCAAAGAATGTAGCAGAGCTCGTATATAAAGGAAAAGAAATATTCTAACTGCATCTTTCCACACCCTTCACATATCATAAAATATTATTTGCTGACTCATGTTTGCAAGACTTTGTGAAGGGTGCGAAAGGGAAAATTCCTAATAAACTTTATTTCTAAAAAAATATCAGCATCTTTTGCCCAAATCTTCGAGAATTTTTCTAAAAATTTGTACAAAAATAATCCATAATAAGGCGTTATTTTAGAAGACTTTGTTAGTCGCTCATTCTCAAGGCTATATATTAAGGCATATGTTAAAGATACATTGCAGACAAACATTGTATGCTCTTTACCATTTGCTCACGCAATGATTGTGGAGAAATAACTTCCACATCAGAACCCAATCATCTATCATAAAGCAAATATCTGTAACTTTATACTTTAAGAACATTTGTTTAATATCATAATCCAATATTCAAAATGCTTATTACTATATTAATTTTATTTACCTATATTGAATTCTCATTAAAATATTATAATTTTACGCTCATCGAAACGGATGTGTTTCCATCTCTTAGCTAATATGCCTCAGCAAAACAGCGTATGATACAATTCAACTTTACACTATTTTTATTCAATTATCATATTATATAATCCTGATGGGAAATGATACCATACATAGTTTTCACTTTCCTCAACAACAGGATAAGACAAAGAACTTAATCTCATATTATTAACTATAATTTTTTTGTTTGCAGGCAAAGCTACTAACCCTGATGAATTAGCCGGAATTCTGATTTTCCAATTCAACTTTCCTTGCTCATTTCTCCAACTACTTGATATCGTTCCATAAGGGGATTCAACAGAGCCTTTTGCCCACTCCATATAAGAAGTCATTGTTGGATTAAAACGAATTATTTTAAATCCAGGGCCTGAAACATCTGGACGAATTCCCAAAATATCTTCATAAAACCAAACATCATATATAGCTTGCATTGGGTGATTCAAAGAAGCTTTCATTCCAACAGACATGCTAGCAGTGCTAGTAGGTAAAATCTCCCAAAGAGTTGTAGCATCAGCTTTCTCCCACATCCACGAGAAACTATATTCTCCTTTCTTAGTAAATGCATTCCATGCAATCTGTGGATTCCCATAACGCGAAAGAGCCTTTCCTATATTTCCTAGTCCGAAGATTCCTGTATGAAAGAAGTTATTATGTTGCTCTTTCATATTATATGCAATTGCATCAGACACCGCATTCTCCTCCCCAACAGGTACTAAACCATAATCTAAAGCCATTGAATTAGCAGTTTGACTACCATATGTATGACTTTCCTTATCATAAAATTTTTCAATGAAAGCAGTTTTTATACTATCCCGCAATGTCGTGTATCTAATAGCATCATTTACTTTTCCCAATACTACTGCAGATTGAGTCAACAAATCAACATCATGATAATGAAAAGCTGTCGAACTCAACGGAATAGGACAATCAATATTGGAATTACCCCCTGGTGGACACCAATCCCCAAGTCCGTAAGGAACAATATGATTTTCAGCTAAATTCGCTACATGGTTCACCCACAACTTCATCTTATCATAATAAATATCTAAAGCTTCCTTATTACCATAATAAATATATATATTCCACGGAATCTGAACTACTGCCGTCCCCCAATCTGGAGATGCTACACCACATAACCGACGTCCCGGAGAAATCATAAATGGAATACCTGATTGTTTATCTGCAAAATAGAATTCTGAATTATAAAGCTTTTGATGTAATGTATTTCTTAAAAATACAGATGAAGATGAACTAATATCTTCCATATATTTCATCCAAAAATTATTCATGCTATAATTATAGTTTTCAAAAGGAAATACAGCATGAGCATCACCTAACCAACCACAACGTTCACGATGAGGGCAGTCTGTCGGCAGACCATGAATATTACTAAGCATTGTGCGAATAGCCATCTTATGCAAATGGTTAATCGTAGAATCAGAACATTCAAATGATCCACACTTTTCAACATCAGTATATACCGTAACAACTTTAAGCCAAGAAAGTTCAGGATTATCTTTCATACCAGACAGTTCTATATATCGGAATCCATGATAAGTAAAACGTGGAGTCCACCGTTCTTTTCTCTTTCCTGCACAAATATACTCATCTGTCTGAATAACACCGGTTGCAGCCACACCCGTTGTACTAAAATCAATAGTTCGGTCAGGATTAAGCAACTCTCCCATTCTCATCTTAAGTCTCGTACCTTGTGGCTGCTCAACTTCCAATAACGGAATCCCAGCTACATTAACTCCAAAATCAAATATCCAACTTCCGGATGGTGTCTGCCATAACTTAACTGGTTTTATAGTTTCTTGCATACGAATCGGTTCAACAAGTTGTGGATCAAGACGTTTTGGTATAATTCCAGAAGCTATACAAGCATGTTTCCAACCATCAAATACAGTTTCAGCCTCAGCCCATCCTTCAATCTCTTTATTAGCATCATAAACTTCCCCAGCATAAATATTTGAACTCAAAATAGGACCAGGAGCCCATTCCCAGCTCTCATCGGTTGCAACAGTCAGAACAGAACCGTCACTATAAGTAATATCTAATTGAACGTATAAAATTGGTTTACCATAGCTGAAGTTCGGCTCCCAAACCAAATCTTGATTATACCACCCATTTCCAAGCATCACACCTATGCAGTTATTTTCTTTCTTCAATAATGAAGTAACATCAAACGTACTATAAAAAGCATAATGCTCATAATTAGTTTGTGCTGGATCAAGAACACGAGTTGAATCCACTCGATTACCATTAAAAAACAAATCACTACACCCTAATCCAGATAAGTAAATTACAGCCCGAACAGGTTGGGCATTGATTTTCGAAATATTAAAGATCTTACGAAAATAAGGAAGTGGAGACTTATCTTTCCATTCAGATGTAATCCATTTGCCTTTCCATTGTGAAGAATCTGACCCCAAAGAAAAATAAGCAGGTTCACTCCACAATGTTTCGTTATTATTAGCACCCCAAATACGGACACGCCACCAATACCCTTTTCCTGCTTTCAATTTTAATCCCTGTGGCTTAATGTTTAACTGTTGTTCGGAAAAATTTCTTCCTGACTTCCAAACGTCAGCGCTTCCATTCCTCAAGGCCTCTTTTGTATTAGCAATTTCAATTTCCCACGAATTTTGTTTCGTGTTTGACAAATCTGTTTTAATTTTCCAGCTAAATAAAGTACGATCAATGCCTTCAGGATTAACTAAGTTACAACAACGCAAATCAACAACTTCTATTTTATCTTTCTTACAACACGAAGAAACAGTTATAAATATTATAACTAGCCAAACACGAATAATAAAGATACTAATATTTCCCATTTAAAATCTTAGATTTTTACACAATCATTTACAATAAGTAATACAAAAAATATCATACTCTAACTACACATCAAAAAGAGAGTAAAAAGACATAAATCATTTCTTTCTGAACATTTATAAATAAAATATAAGAGACTGTATTGTAAAATAACAATTCAGCCTCTTATTCTGTTACAATCTATCCTAAAAATGTCAATAAGAGAGGAAACTTTTCCTTAATAGTCCCAACATAAATTATTTCATAGATTTCTTAAAAAGAGTGAAACTACGCAACTAACTATAATATTTGAAATAAAAAGATCTATACGTTATTACTTCCTAATACTATTAATAAAATATCTCACTCCAGTCATTTATGCCAATAATAGATTTATATTTTTCAGTTACCTCATCTTCATCTGAATTACCTATAGCCTTGAATACTTCATATGAGGGTTTTTTCATTCCGCCATTTTCCGTATCCGTAAACTTACGTAGACCTAATCTCAAACCTCCTTCATCCGGATGATCAATCCATCGATGCCACTGAATAGCATCGATACCATTTACACCCATTACTTTCTTTAATGCGTAAGCACATCCTGCAGCCTGAATATCTAAATCCTCATCACTATATGAATGGGTATTAATACCATTTTCAGAAAGCCAAAGTGATCTTTTCACAGAACCTTTATATAAATGATCTTTTTCAGTTATCCATTTACCCAATATTTCCAAATTTTTAAATGAAACATATTTTGTATTCATATCATTCACTGCATCCGGATCATTCCAAACCTCAGGATTTGTTAAATCTTGGGGATAAGAATGATAAGCTAATGCCCACTTACAATCACCTTCAAGAGCCGAATACTTAACCATTCTTTCTAACATTGGTTTTGCAGCATATTCTCGGTTCCCATTTTCATCTTGACTCCAAAAATGAGTAAACGAAGTAAATATTTCTGACTTATCATTATATTGACGTATAATATTGTATGCCATTCTTACAGATTTTACGTATGTATCAAAATAATAATTGGCAGGCGTGCTACCTTTATCCCCCATATTAGTCCAAATATGTCCCTGATCTACTTCATTATGCATAATCCAATGATCTATTCTCGCTTTTGCTTCTTTTGAAGAAAATGTTCGGGCTAAATAATCTAAAACCGCAGCGTAACAATTTACGCTTTCCAGAGTAGTCATATTTGGCATAGTATAATAACCCTGTGTATAACGCGGATGGTTTAATAACTCATTTATTGTAGGATCTCCTCCTGGAGAAACCAATATAATCGCAGCAACACTAAGATTACGTTCATTTAATTGTCTAATAGCATCAGTTATTTGATTCACTGCCAACTTATTAATATAATATATCTTACCTCCGTAATTATAAGGTTCCGTATCTGCTCCAGCTTTCGATGTAATAACTGTTTTTACATCAATATTATAAGTGGTACTTCCTATTCCCAACTCATCTAAATCAGAACTAAACATAGAAATTTCCGCAGGACCGACTCCAGCCAGACCTTTTTTAGTTGTAAGTTCTGTTATCTGTGAAACCACAGAAGGTGTAAGTTCATCTATATAACGTGCATGAGAAACTAAAGTTCTTACGTCATCTTCTACTTTTACAATTGCCCATTTAGATAATATTCTATCATAAGTAATATTTCCAACCCTAACATTTCTTGGTACTTCTATCGCAAAATTCCCATTATTGATATCATAAGCAGATACAGTTTGATAATCAATTGTAACATCATGATAAGGAGCTATCTCACAAATCATATATTTTCCATCCGAAGGTGTATTTCCACTAATTACCAGCATATTGCTACTCGTATTTAGAGAAATATTTTCCACTTTTGCAGAATAATTGGCATTTAGATACTCATCTAGTGTTTCCGCCAATAACTCAACCCGCTCAGTAGCAGAAGATTCTTCATCTGTCATAGAACGTAAATATATCTTACGTACTTTAAATGAAACATCAGAAGTTTTTCCAAAATCGAAACGAAGAAAATCACCAGCATTTCCCCATTGATATTTGGCTATATAATCTTTCAAATTAATTGAAACATTTGTCCATTGATCTGTAGGTTTCAATTCACCAAAAGATTCAGAACGGCCAGCTGCTACAGGAGAAAAAAATATTTCAAAATCATCGATTCCTGACGATGCTATATAATCAAATGAAAGCACAACAGAATCTGCATTATTAGGTGATATTAAAGGTATTGAAGATATGAAAGGGTCTCCACCGGTTGTCACAAAAGAATACTCTCCTTTTTCTTCTACCACTGTTAGGTTATTAGCAGTAGTCGCATTCAGTTCCCAATAATCAATAACAACAGGTTTATCATCAGGCTTTCCCCCATCAGGCATAGGACCATTATATATGAACTCAGTCTCTGTACAACCGACTAAAATAACAGCACACAACGTTATTAGCCCGACAAAGATGTTTTTTTTCATAAAATTACAATTTAATAGTTACAATAATTATTTCATATTAAAATCTCCAGACTTTTATTTATTCCTCAGGTGAACTTAAACGCATGTTACGTATTCTTATTTCAACATCTGGAGTTGAACCTAAATCTAAGCGAATAAAATCACCAACTTTACCCCACCCTGTATATTGAGGATTAGCAAATACATCTTTCAAATTAACCGAATATGTATTCCAATTATCAACAGGAGCTATATCCGGAAGATTAGTAAATCTATCAGGAGCTTCCGGAGAAAGAAGAAGTTGAAATAAAGTAATTCCTTTAGGAGCAATATAATCAAAACTTAAAACTACAGCCTTATCTGAACATTCTTCAGTCAAAGCATCAGTATAAATATAAGGATCCGTATTCGTTGTCTTCATACTATACTCACCTCCATCCTCTGATAAAAATTCTACACCATTAACTTTACTTCTTTCAACATCTATAGTAAAATCAACTATAGAAATTGGTTCTTTGTTAATCTCATCTTCCTCCTCATCAGTCATTGAGCGTAAATACATATTTTTTATCTGAAACGTTACCCCAGATTCACGCCCAAAATCCAACCTCAAAAAGTCACCAACTACCCCCCATTCAAAATTTTTTATACTCTTACATAAATTAAACGAAATATTTTTCCAGGAATCTGTTGCAGGTAAATCACCCACAATCTCTGAACGTCCACCTACAACAACAAAATTACCAGAATTAGTATCAAACATTGAATAGAAAATTTCCAATTCATTGATTCCCGTCGGAGCTATATAATCAAATGTTAAAACAACCGAATCCGCATTATTCTGCTCTACTAATGGTTCCAAACGAATATTGGGATCTCCTCCAGTTGTTTCAAAAGAGTACACTCCCCTAGATTCTTCTACAATCAAATCCGTTACATCTTCAGTTGTATTAAATTTAAAATACTCTATAGGATCAGGCTTAGGCTGTTCTGAATCACCTTCAACCTCAGGATTATAATATTCTATTATCTCTGTTGAGCATCCAACCATTAAACATGTCAAAAAAGTAAAGAGAAATAAATATTTGTTTTTCATAACATTATTTTATTATTCTAGTTAATTGTTTTCTATTCACAGTTACCGATACTCTATAGATCGGTAACTGTAATTTTTATATTTACCATCCGGGATTTTGGAAGTATACACCAGCCAAATTATATTTAATTTGTTCTGTTCGTGGTATGGGCCACATCAAATATTTATCATCCACTACATTTCTTTTCTGAATTAGCACTCGCTCATAATTATTTCCACTTATTTTCATTCCTGTAACAACACCTTCCACATCTTTTTGAATTTTCCATCTTCTTACATCATAGTAACGATGCTCTTCAAAAGCAAGCTCAACTCTACGCTCATTCTTTATTCTATATTCAAATTCTTTCGAAGAAACATCAGACGGAACAGGAGGCATCCCTGCTCTTTTACGTATTTTATTCATTATTTCCAAAGCATCTGAAGTTACAGTTTTATTATTTGCATAAAAATTAGCCTCAATATAATTCAAATAAATCTCGGCCATACGAAAGAAACGCCAATAACCATCTTTATTAGAATTTTTACGAGAGTCATAATGTATCCATTTTCTCAGATAATACCCAGTCCTAGTATATGATGTGTTACGTTCATCTATTCCACAATTTCCACCAACATTAGCATACACAATATCTTTGTTATTTTTCAGGTCATATATACTACCATTATAATAAACAGAAGATTTTAATCTAGGGTCCCTGTTAGCATAAGGATTTTCCGGATCATATAAGCCACCATGCTCAACTAACACTTCTGTATTATAATTGGGCATCAAATGCTCATCATCTAAATAAGGTTTATCAATATTTAAAACAAACTTACCATCAATAGTCTCATACGCATCTACCAACTCCTGAGTTGGACAAACACCAGCTCTTGTTGCTCCCGGGGTAATAGGTAAACCACAATTCTGCCATAAATCACCAATCTGCCCTTTTTGTGCATAAATTGTTTCTACATCTTGTTTCGGCTGCTGAACATATTCAGGTGCGAGCAGAAAATAATCTTGATATATAGTGCATCCAGGCACACCAACATTTGTCGGATCGTATAAATCAAACCCTGCTTTTTTAAGTTCATTCATTGCCCTCTCTGTATATAACAAGGCTTCATCCCAATAATTATTATCACCACACCATAAAGGACTTGCTGCATAAAGCATAACCTGTGACATAATAGCATATGCCATTGATTTACTCATCGAGCCTTTTTCTGGAATCAAATTTACACGCATCGGTAATTCCGGTTCAAGTAATGCAGCCTCACAATCAGCAATAATCTCCTTTGCATTCTCATAAAATGTAGGACGCACCTTATTTTTAGAGAAATCATAATCCAAAGGTTGGGGCTCCTTTACAATATGCACCGGTCCGAATCTCTTTATCAATTGAAGATAATAATATGCTCTCAACAGAAGAGCTTCTCCTTTCCATTTGCTACGATGAGCCTCTACTGTCATATTTGTTGCATAATCAATATTGGCAAGAAATACATTACATATATAAATTCCTTGACATAATTGGTCATACAAGCTATTATTGATAATATTGTCTGATGAAGAAGCTTTCCCATCATAATATCCAGCCGTAGCACTATTCACTACGGCTTGCCCATCTTGTGCCTCATCCGTATAACATGCAAGAAATGTACCTCCTGCACTGCTAGCACCATAATAAGGCATATACGAATATGCCTTATTTAAAAATTTCCCCGTCAATTTATAATCAGTAAAAACATTCTCCAATGTAAGTGTACCGTCTTTTCCGAAATCATACATATCATTACACGAGCCCAATAACATTCCTGCACATAAACAAGAAATATATAAAAATTTAAATTTCATAATTCGTTTTATTTAAAACATTATATTCAATCCAACATTCACATATCTATAAGTAGAAAATGCATTCATACTACTCATCTCAACATCTAAATCATCACTCTTCATCTTATCAAAAGTCAATAAATTGATACCAGATGCATAAATACGAACATTACGACAATATATCTTCTTAGCAACTGATTGTGGTAAAGTATAGCCAATCTCAACATTTTTCAAACGTGCAAAACTCTTATCTTGGAAATAATAATTATTTGGTTTATGACTGGCTGTTTCTGATTTCGACAAGGCTGGAGCTGTAATAATTTTACCATCTTTGTATCGTGCTTCAGACCAAGCACTTACATGTTGTTTAAAATAGGTACCATTATTAGCAGTTTCATAGAATCCCAAACCACTATTGAAAGTTCCAAAATCACCCAGTCCTTGGAACATTACAGACAAATCAAAGTTCTTCCATTTAAGTCCCAATGTCGCTCCCCATGCATAAGCTGGTATAGATGTTTTTCCCATAGGCGCCATGTCCTTTTCATCTATTTTTTGATCACCATTTAGGTCTTTATAAATAAAATCACCTTTACGTGGAGGAACCCCTTCATAAGTGAGTCCAGAAGAGATCAATTCATCATCACTATTAAAATATCCATTTCCATTAGAATAATCAATCAGATATCCCCATTGTTCAAAAACACTGAAGCCTGTTTGACGATATGAATATGCATAATCATCACCTAAATATAACTCACCAATATTCTTTATTTCATTCTTATTATAGGAAAAATTTCCATTTATATTCACTGAAAAATCTTTCGTAAACTGTTTTGTATACCCTGCATAAAGATCAAATCCTTGATTTACAATATGTCCATTATTCAAAAATGGTAACACATCGCCCGGTAGCCCTAAAGAAGAAGGCACTGTATAACTAGGCACCAATACATCTGTACGATCTTCACGGAATAAATCCAGCCCTATATATAACTGATTATATAATGACATATCAATACCAATATCAGCTATTTTCCCTTTTTCCCAGGTAATATCTGGATTCGCAATTCGACTATAATTGATAACGCCCTCTAAAGATTCAATCAACCCACCAGATCCTTCAGTAAGCTGTTCTCTGAACAAGAAACGATCACTAGTCATCTGATCATTACCTACCATACCATAAGAAGCGCGTAATTTAAGTTGTGAAAATATATCCTTTACAGGTTCAAACCAACTCATATTACTTATTACCCATCCAGCAGAAAGAGCTGGAAACGCCCCATAACGTTTGCCATCTTTAAACTGTTCCGATCCTTGTATACTAGTAATAGCATCTATAAACAACATATCATTATAAGAATAAGATGCCCTCATTCCTACTGTAAGACGTTTGTAAGGCTGTAAAACCGTTGCTGCAGGATTATCATACTGATAATTTAGATTCACTAGTCCTGATACAGAATGTCTTCCAAACTTACCTTTATAATTCAGATTTCCGTCAAATTCTGAGGTATATGAATACATATTACCTTTTGACAAGGTTATCGGTTTATATTCTGAGGTTCCATATCGGTTAAATACCAATTCATCAGGTTTTGTCAGATCACGAGTCCACCTTTCATAATCTGTATTACCATGAATATTTGATAATGAATTTGTATAAAACTTAGCTTCACCAGATGCGGATAGACCTTTCAACAGAAAATCAAGATCAAAATTCAAACCTATATTAGCTGTAATATACGTATTAGTTTGCCTCCTATACCCACTTCTGTTTATTTGTGCATAAGTTGGAGATGTATATTGCGGAGTTACTACGACCTGCCCTTCTGGAGTAAGAGGGCCATATACTGTTGACGGCATTTCAAACATAGAATTTAAAATACCAGCAGTACCACCAGCTGCATTAGTAATCGTATTTCGTTCAATCCTAGCCGCAATATTCATAAAACCGGTAATAAAATCATTTACTCGAACATCCACGTTTGAACGAACATGGAATCTATGTAATCCAAAATCTTCAGGATTGGTACCATCTGTTTCAAACGGACTATCCTGATGCATATATCCCAAACTTGTATAATACTTAAAAAACTTTGAACCTCCAGAAGCAGACAGATTGATATCCTGTGTTTGTACAACTGATTTCATAAACATATCATACCAATTATTATTAGGATACAAAGCTCGATTAGTACCATCTTTATAAGCAAAGATATCATTCAACGAATAAGCATAATAATCTCCATAACCATCATTTTTATAGGCTTCATTTTCCAAAGCCGCATATAACCAAGAATCAAGCATTTCTGGAGTTTTTACAGCTTGCTGAACCCCATAACTCGCATTTAAAGATAATCTTGATTTGGATACCTCACCTCTTTTAGTAGTAATAGAAATACCCCCATTACCTCCTTGCATTCCGTAAAGAGCATTAGCCGCTGCATCCTTAAAAACTGAAACATAAGCCACATCCTCTGGATTAAGATGACTGAATCCACTCACACGCATTCCATCAATAAGTATCAAAGGAGAACGTCCTGTTGTTGTAGATGTTCCTCTTACCATCAGAGTATACCCTTCACTACCTGGTTCATTATTATCAGCTTGCACAATCAAGCCAGGAAGTCTACCAGCAAGAGCTGCACCTAAATTATTGTGATGAGTTTTACATAATTCCTCACCCGTTACAGTTGCTACAGCCTGAGTCAAACTTAACTTCGAACGTTTGTCTTTAACAACCATAATCTCCTGATCAGCAAAAGAAACATCAGGAGTCATTTTGACTTTCATATAATCACCTTCTTTTTTCACTACCGTTTGAGATGAATAACCTAGAAAATCAAAAGAAAGTGTTGATCCTTCTGCCACAATTCCGTACAAATCGAATGAACCATCTGGATCTGTAACAGCTCCATTAAATTCCCCTTCGACTTTTATAATAACTCCAGCTAAGGGATTCCCATATTCATCAACAACAATACCAGAAAGGGATGGTTTAATAACTTTATCCTGCGAATACGATGCCATATTCATACATAAAGCCAATGAAGCCAATAATAAAGAAGGCTTCTTAAAAATATCATTTAAAAAATTACTCATAATTCTACCTTTTTTAGATACTAATGCATATAATTACCAACCAGGATTCTGCCAAATTTCTCCGGTCAATGCATACAAACGGTCAGCTTCTTCTTGCTCTAAAGGATGAAATAAATATTTCTTCGAATAACAGCCTTTATCCCAACCTGTTCCTGCCCATTTACCACTAGCAGAATCGTATGTATCACCAATTCTAAAGCGCTGATAAGTATATGAGTTATCCGGATTTTTCTCTATCCACATTCCCGTTTCGACACGTACTGTAGGCATATCTTCATTTGGATTATTCCAGCGTCGGATATCATAGTACCTTAAACCTTCATAAGCTAACTCTATGCGACGTTCATTACGAATTTCCAAGATAACCTGTTCCTTACTTTTTCCTGAAATATCAATATTAGGCATATTAACACGTTTACGAATAGGTTCAATAGCTTTAGCAGCCTGATCTAAATGACCACATTCTGCAGCAGCCTCAGCATAATTCAAGTACAATTCAGCCAATCTAAAAATACGTTGTGATGCATTGTAAGCAGGTCCATTCCTTCTAGAAAGAGGATGATAATGTTTTCTAGAATAATATCCTGTACAAGTTCGTAAGGTAGTTCCCATCTGTAATCCACTATTTCCTCCATTATAGGTTTCTACTGTAACTTCCTGGTCTGCAGCATTTCGAACAATAGTTCCATTATATAATACCAATGCATAAAAACGTGGATCACGATTTACATATGGATTCTTTTCATCATATCCACTACCTGCTATCAAATTAGGTTTTAAGTGATTCTCATCCAAATAAGGTTTGGCTAAATCCACCACGTATTTTCCATTATTCATAGGAAAAGCATCAACCAATTCCTGGGTAGGACATAAACCTACCTTATTCGGACTGCATATAGGTGTTCCCATTACATCCCACCAATTATTAATCACTTGTCTAGATGCTAAAATAGATTCTTTATCTACCGGAGACGTTGATATATCCATTTGTGTACAGTTATACTCAAAATAAGCATTTTCTCCAAAGACAGAAGGGTTCAACACATTAGTATACAATTCAAAACCATTTGAAAGCAATTTGTTTAAAGCATAATCTGTAACACTTTCAGCTTCTTCCCAGTAATCATTTCCTTTATTACAAAGTGGAGATGCTGCCCATAAAACGGAACGTGACATCACAGCAGCAGCCACAGACTTAGTCATACGTTCTGATTCAGAAGGAGCTGTAATTCGCCAAGGCAATTCACTAGAATTTTCAATAACATCCCGACATTCTGATACAATAAAATCAGCAATTGTCTTAATGGATGATTTCTTTAGTAATTCATTACTATATTCCAAAGGAGTAGAATCTGTAAGCAATGGAATATCACCAAATCGCATCATTAATTCCATATAATAAAAGGCACGTAATACACGCGCTTCAGCAGTCCACCGTAATCTATCTTGTTCCGAAGGGACAGTCGCTGTTGCTATACGTGAAAGAAAAACGTTACACCTATTAATATTTCTATAATACAAATCCCAAGAAGATATATTCAAAAAATTTCCACTGGGACCTATATCCATAATTAAATAATTTTTTCCACGCTGAGGCTTAATATTGTCCTTATACGCTTGCACTATACACATAGCAGGCTCCGTATGATATTCCCATGCATTATCAGATAATGCCTCTGGAGTACTAGTCCAAAAATAATAGCCTAACCCGAATTGAGGAAATTCCTGGTAACATCCATTCAAATAAGCACCTGTAGTGACTTCTGAACTGAAAATCTCATCAAGATCCTTACGACCTTCCGGAGAAATATCAAGGGCTGATTCGCAAGAAGACAACAACAAAATAGATGATGTCAATAAAGTTAATATCTTTTTATTCATAACTTTCCAATATATAATTTTCTAAAATATTACATTCAAACCCAAATTAACAACTTTGTTAATACCAATTACCATTGGATTAGTCTGCTCTGGATCAAAATGATCAAATGGTAAATTATCCCAGGTATATAAGTTTTGCCCATTAACATACAAACGAACATTTTGCATTTTAAGCATTTTAACCCATTCTTGCGGAAGAGTATATCCCAACTCAATATTCTTCAAACGTAAATAAGAACGATCCATAATAAAAAACTCATTCGCTCTCAATGACGCAGACGCTGTGGTAGTCAGTGCCGGATAAGATATTGTTTCATTCGCTTTGTAGCGTTCTTCAGTCCAAGCATTTTTATGTATAGGGAAATAGATACCAGATCTCGTTTGATTTTCATATACCCCCCAATCCTGATATACTCCATTGGTCTGTGCTACTCCTTGAAACATACAAGAGAAATCAAATCCTTTATAAGAAACACTAAACATAGCACTATAATTAATACGTGGAACCTGCCCATATCCAATAGGAACTTCGTCTCTTCGGTCTATAATACCATCTTTGTTAACATCTTTATAAACGAAGTCACCTGGACGTGGTTGTACTCCTTCATAAATCAATCCACTATTCTTGATCTCTTCTTCAGAGGTAAAGTATCCATGTCCTTTAGAATCCCAATCAATCAGTAGACCAAAAGGCTGTCCGATAGAAAAACCTTCTACACGATAAGGATATGCATATGGGCGTTCTGTATCAACTAACGGAACTTCATCTAAGTCAATAACCTCATTCCTATTATAATTGAAAGCACCTTTTGCATATACATGCCAGTGTTTATTCAGCTGTTTATCATAAGACAATTCTACCTCCAGACCAGAATTTTTAATTTTACCTTGATTCAATTTTGGAACTACAGACAACGGAAGTCCAAGCATGCCAGGTCTAGTATTTGATGCAATAAGAATATCCTCACGATTTTCTATATAATAATCAAAAACTAAACGTAAACTGTTATCTAAAAAAGCAGCATCGATACCATAATTTTGTTTATAGGCAACTTCCCATGAAATATCTGGATTAGCTACCATTGTCTGATTAATCAACTGGCCGGCACCCAAACTTCCAGAAAATCCACCTCCCACAACTTCATAATTATCAAGATACAAGAAACGCAATCCACCTAATTGATCATTACCTACCTTACCATAAGAGGCACGTAACTTTAAATTTGAGATCGCAGTCACAGGCTTCATAAACTTCTCATTAGAAATTATCCATCCAAGAGAGGCTGCAGGGAAAAATCCGAAACGATTATCAGGAGAGAACTGTTCAGACCCGTTATAGCCAGCATCAAACTCAAACATATATCTTTCATCATATCGATAAGAGAAACGTCCAGAGAATCCAACCATATTGTAAGGAAGCAACTGATCACTGCTACCACCTAAAGCTTCACTGTTATCACGTTGCATCAAGAACATACCCGAGATGTTATGCTTATCACCAAACATGCGTGAATAATTAATAATCCATTGCAAATTCATTTTATATAAATAACCTGACGATTTAGAAAGAGACATATTGCGATACTGGAACGGAGATTGTTCTGTAAAAGACACATTATCGCGAAGGAACTCACCAGTTACCGCATCATAGTCCTCAGATATATTAAAACGATAAGAATTAATATCCGTATTACCATCACGCTGTGAATAACCATATGTATCAAAAGCAATCTGAAGTTTTGAAGATAATCCTTTTGTCAGCCATCCCAAATCAAAGTCTAATGCAAGACTACTATTCAAGTTGCTCTTATCCATATTTAAAAAACCTCGTCCATTAATTGTTGTATAAGGAGTATTACCATTATCAACATCTGGTGAAATAATTGGAACTCCAGCTTGAATACCATACTCCTTAGCCATTTCTTCTGTAGTTAATGGACCAGGTACTGTATTATTATGTTGATAAAAAGAAGCGTAAATCAAATCTGTACTTCCTCTCAATTCCGGTTGAATAAATACTCCTGGCTTATTCTGCTTATCAATGTATGTAGCCAAATTTAACTTTGCCTTAATCCAGTTATTGATTTTAATATCCAAATTCGTTCTAATATTATAACGATCAAGCTTAAACTCCGGATCATAACCTAATTTCTTTTCCGATTCAGTTTTAAATAAGCTCCTCTGAGTAAGCATACCCATATTGACAAAATACTTCACTTTATCTGTACCTCCAGACAAATTAACATTGTATCTATTTTGAGGTGCATATGATTTCATAGTTTCATCCCACCAGTCAGTATTCGGATAGACCGGACTAGTTCCATCACGATACAACTGAATTTGCCTATCTGAGTATTGAGGTGCCAAACCATCGTTTTTCAAAGCTTGATTTCTCAATATAGCATGATCCCAAGAATCCACTTGATGAATTTCACGGGTAGGCATCTGCATACCAAACTCTGCAGAAATACTCAAAGATGGTTTTTCAGAACTTCCTTGTTTGGTAGTAACAAGAATTACACCATTAGCACCACGCACTCCAAATACAGCTGTTGCAGAAGCATCTTTCAAGACAGAAATGGATTCTACTTCATTAGGATCAATAGACATAATATTATCTCTTGGAACTCCATCAATCAATATCAATGGATTCTGAGTATTGGTAGTGCTAACTCCTCGAAGATACATTTGAAAATTTTCCTCGCCAGGCATACCACTCGATTGTATTGTTGTAAGTCCAGGAAGTTTACCTGTTAAAGCAGATACCAAGTTCGGAGCTGGTGTCTGTTTCAAATCGTTTGTTTTAATAGAAGATATTGAACCTGTAACTGTAACTTTTGACTGTGAACCATAAGCTACTACTACAACCTCGTCCAAAGCCGTTAGCTCCTCTGTTAAAACGACATCAATACGTGACTTGCTCCCCACCAAAATTTCCTGGGTCTGATATCCAATGTAAGAAAAGGATAGAACCGGCTTGGTACCTTTCACTTTGATGGTGTAATTTCCATCAAAATCAGTAATTGTACCAATAGTAGTACCTTTTAACATAACAGAAACACCTATTAAAGGCTCATTGTTTACATCGAGAACAACCCCCCGAACCTCTTTTACAATATCCGGCTGTAAGGCAAATGCCCCAGCACTACCACTAATCAGAAAAAGAAAGCACAATATTCTTATGAGAATATTACCTAATGTTTCCTTTTGTTTTTGAATAAAAAACACTTTACTATCCATAAATAATACAAATTTAAGTTCAGCCTTTTAATTACAAAAAATGCTATTCAACCAAAGTAATATCTCCAGTTGATGTCTCTTCAGAATCCATAAAATGACCTAACAAACTCCACCCCAAAAATGGATCAAGTCCACATCCTTCGCCCGTTTCTGAATTAAAATATTCACGATTTCCAAATTCTTTTACTATCTTTTCAGTATAATGAGCAACAGTTGACGCCCAATCATACATTTCGTAATAACGCAGCCCATGATATATCACATAATTAACTGGAATCCAAACATTTGCCCTCCAACAACAGCCATTCAAAAAAGCCCTGTGCACATATATATCCAAAGTACACAAAAAACAGAGTACTAGCAAATAATAATTTCGTTTTCATAGTTTTAAATTATTCTGCATCAAACAAAAGTTTCTTATTTATTGTCAAGCCATTTATTGAAATACATAGGCTTACTAAACTTAAGTTCTTTTATACAACAAAAATAAAGTGAATTACTCATAAAGGTATGATACAAAATGGCACAACACTTACACTTTTTGACAATTATGTTATCATATAAAAAACAAATATGAATAGCAGAATAATTCCCAATATATGCCCCATCATACTCTCATCTAAAATAAAAACTATCCAATCTCATCAGATCTTTATCTTCTGCTCCTTCAAATCTGAATTTTAACTGCGATATACCAACTTTAATACCACTTACCTCAGCTGTAAATTCCCTATATTCATTATTTCCTTCTGGTATATCAATAATGGCATGTACAACATGCGAATCGGTTAAAACTAATATTTTTCCTCCAGCCTGTGAGGCTACTTTGACCTGAATTGAGGTAGGAATCCTTTTAAAATTCAAATATTTATAGATAGCCCTATCATAATGCTCTATTTTAGCTAATTCTTCTCTATCAATACCGGACCGCACTATTACCACCTTACCTGTCAAATTACATGCACGGGCCGCTTCTATAGGATGAAAGGCATCCAATGGATTAGTAGCACCTTGAGAAGTCATCTCTACTTGTGGAATAGAACCATCTTCTCTAAAATAGATTTTCTCTACACACGCCTTCCGCATGAACTGACATCCATGCGTAGCTCGATGATAAAATATATACCATTGACCATTATATTCAGCTACTGAACCATGGTTATTCCATACACAAGGATCACAACCAAAATTATCAATAATAGTTCCACCGTAAGTAAATGGTCCTAACGGAAAATGAGAAGTAGAATAGTCTATCGCCGTAGCCTCTCCTCTCTTATTCAATGCTGCATATACATAATAATATATGCCATTACGTTTAAACATCCAACTTCCTTCATGAAACCTATGCTCTTCCTCTGTAACCAGTCCTCGTTTAATAGTCGTTGTATCAATAGAACGCATATCATTGTTTAATTTTGCACCACAAGCACTGAACTGCCCCCAATAATAGTAAGCTTGTCCATCATCATCAATAAAAACAGCCGGATCAATACCATCTACCGGAAGTTTAAGACCATCTTTATAAAATTTATCCGGCTTATCACCGGAAGCTACACCTTCAGAATTGTCCGACATGCAGTAATAAAGAAAATATTTTCCATTACGTTCTATACAATCTGGCGCATAAAGCACTGCATCAGAATAGTTTATATTATCATTAGGTTTACAAGATGAAAAGACTTTTTTCTTAATATTCCAATGCTTCAAATCAAATGGAGAAAGTACATGATATCCTTTAGAACAATAATCTTTACGATTTTCGTCCTTAGAGCCATAAATATAAAGTTTTCCATCAGGCATGACACGCGCTGATGGATCAGCAATATATACGCCAAATGGAGATATAGGATTTTGAGCAAACAACCGACTAGCACTTATAAAAGTGAAACATAAGTATGTAAAAAAAAGGAAAATTTCATTATATCAAACATAAAATATTGTTTTTTTATATCGACTAATTGATTAAAGCGTTCTTTGACTTCTCTTTGTGGTCTAAAAAGTTCAATTGATGTATTACGACAAGATTCGCCACCGTCATAGCCAAGTGCTTGCAGCGACAGGATTAACTCCTGTTGAGTTTGATGCCTTGCTGGTAACTTTCAAGTACCATTGGGATGAATATTACAGCCATTTCACTTTGGTTTGCTGGTTTTGAGGAACATTTCTGTTTTACGTTCCTTCCTTTCCAGTATTTCTGCCTCTACCATCTTGGCTATGGCAAAATCAAATGAGGGACGGCTTTGCACCGGAAGAGTCATCAGGGATTCCAGCGTATTCGCCATTCCCCTCAGTTTCAACTCCTTGAGTTGTATAACGGTTTCTTGTGTATTCATATAAATAAGAGTTTAAATGTTGGAAAACGCTTCTGCACCCCGTACATATTCATTGGTTGGGATACAGCATACATTGGATCGGTTTTCAGCTTTATCCAGATTGTTCTGAAGGATATTCTTGAGCATGCTGTAAGTTACGGTTCCGCTTTCAGACACACGCTTGCAGGCATTCTCAAGCCTTTCCTTACCATATTTTTTACGCAAGGACAATATACCTTCGCAAGAGCGGTAGGCATGGCTTACGTACTTCGGTGAAGCCAATACCTTTTCTACGGCTTTCAGTGTATACATGCCGATAACCTCTGCCTCTTCCAGGTAAAAGGCGGCATTCCGTCCTTTGCTGTGCTGGTATTCCAGATGATTCTCAGGCATGTGCGCGTCCTCTGTAGAACGTCCGGCTATGAAGCTTCTTTTATGCAGGGCTATTCGTTGGGTGTTCAGATATACTTCCACGGTTTCTGTATCCCAGACCACGGTTACTCTTTGTCCTACATAAATGTATGGGACGCTGTAAAGATGCCGTTCTTCAAGCCGTCCTACGGTGACATGGTAATCACCGGTTAGTTTCACTTCCTTGCGGTAACGGAAGCGGAAAGGGGTGATGGGGAGCGGCCCAAGACAGCCTTGTTCTTCGGCTTCAAACACACTCCTGCGGCTTTTTCCGGTAGTTCTGGAAGGACGGTCATTAAACTTGTCTGTCAGTTCAAAGATACGGCTGTTGAGCTCATCCAAAGAATGGAACACTTCATGCCGGATGGCAGCATATATAAACTGGTAGAACTTGTATACGATTCCTTCTACAGGACCTTTGTCACGTGGCTTCCGTACACGGCAAGCCTCCAGGGTAGTATTGTAGTAGCTTGACCATTCCAGCGCAGCATTGTTGAATGTAGGCTCGTAACGGTCTGACTTTTTCACCCATTGGGTCATGTTGTCGCTCTTGCACACTTCAGGACATCCTCCAAAATAGGTTATGGCATCCGACAAGCCACTGAAAAAGTATTCCATGCTTGCATGATACATGGCTTTGGCATAGCCCATACCGCTGAACGGCAGCATACAGCAGAGGACAACTACGGGTATATGCTCCTGGATTTTCCGGTCTGCAACATAGAGCTTGTCACCAGCAAAATCAATCTGCATCTCACAGCCTGGGATGTAAGTGTTGTGGTAAGACAGGTTGTTGGCATACTGATAATCACGGATATGCTTCTTGAACTGCGTGTACGCATAGCCGTTGGGATGCTCCTTGAGATATTCCTCGTGTAGCAACTGTATGGTCAGGTGGCGGTGTCTGGCAAGATCTTCCGCATAGTCTGGCAGCAGCTCTTTCAACTCGTTTTTCTGTTCAGAAGGTTTGGGAGTTGGTGAAGACTGCAGCAGACTGTGGATTTGCTCTTCACTCATCCGGCCTATTGTGCCGTAATCAACTTTGGATTCATCAGCCAACTTCTTGTAGCGGTTTAAGACTCCACGGCCTATGTGCAGTTGTGCGCATATTTCCCGTTGAGGAGTGGAGGCCGACAGCATTTGAAATGCTCTTTTTAATTTTACCATATTCAACGTTCTGTTTGCCATATCTTAAAGGGTATTGATTGATCGGACCTTTAAGATATGAAGTTTATACAAAACCACAGAACTGAATTGTCAACCTTTTTGCTGGTACCAATTCCTCCGCTATAGCGGTACCGATTCATGCGCTATGATGGTACCGTTTCGCCGATACTATCAATTTTAGGGTATCCCCTTTTAGACGGGCGCCAGTCGGCACCCGTCTAAAAAAGAATCTACAAATTTAACGATTATTATTTGCATATTGTCATGGGAAGAAGGTTTTCGTAATCCGTTCTTCCCTTTTTTAATTCTCTTAGCAGCTTGCAGAAGTAATCCCTGAAGGAGACTCCTGCCTGTTTGCAGGTTTCTATAAAGGTATTATAGATTGCGGAGTTCTGTATTCCTTTCACGCTTCCGAAGAACAGGCTGTTCTTTCGTTGGACAGTGACCGGCCTTATCGCCCTTTCTGCTGCCATATTGTCTATGGAGTATTCACCGTCATTTCTGTAGGCGAAGATCTGATTCCAGAAGTTCTTCAGATAGTTAAGGGCCTTGCCCATAAGTTCGCTTCGGTTCTCATCCGGATTTGCCGGCAGATCATAAAGCTCTGTCCTTATCTTATCGATGATTTCCGTCGTTTCCTTACTGTTCCTTCTGCGGTAAATCTCGTCTGCGGTAAATTTTTCCCGGCGATAAGTATCTTCCATGCCGTATAACTTTGCTATCAGCTCAAGGAAGATTCTTGCCTGCGGGCTTCCCTGGTCGAAGGCATACTTGAACTTTGCCCTTGCATGAGCCAGACAGCAGAGATGATCTATATCCATAAGTTCGTTGTCAAGATACATATATACGTTATAACCGTCACTCTGCAGTGATTTGATTTTTGCATCACCAAGGAACTCCTTCAACACATTTCTGTTCCTGCCTCCATGTTTCTGTACACCTTCATCATCCGTTGTATCCTCATAAAAGAAGATGACTATACGCGCTTTTCTGTTTACCAGACACCACATATAGGTCTTTCGTTTCTTATTGTATGCGTGATAGCGGAGCCATGTCTCGTCCACATTCACGTTGGCACCGTCCTGAAGGGCAATCTTCTTGAGGGCAGGTATCAGCTTATTGAGCTGCATGGCACCTTTGTCGGCCCAGTTCAGCAGGTTCTGCACAGAGGTGTTCCAGTCCATATCCGACAGACGGTTCTTCGCCTCCCTGTATGCCGGTGTTGACATCCGGTAGCGGTTAAACATCAGATACGAGAGCATGTTTGCCGTAATGCTTGTACCCGGTACTATCTCGTCATAAAGGCTGGCCCGGACGTCATCCTTCATAGGAAGGAACATGCTTTCAATCCTGCCGTCGGCATGCTTCACCTTAAGCACCTCAAAGTGATGTTCCTCAATATGGCTCACAATGTTTCTTATTTTACGGTAGCTTGACGATATTACAACAGAACCCTCAGGAAGCATTGTATAATCGGACTTGTGTATAATCGGTGTACCTACACAAGCCTTATTGTATGTCATTCCTTTCCTGTATGGTCTTTCCTTGGAAAGGGAAGCCTTCGGAGTATCCTGCGTGCCGCATGATGCGGAAGAGTCCGGCTGTGGAACCTCGCCTGATGGAGCAGTAGGAGTACCGTCAAAATCATCCTTGTCATCATGCTTCCCTTTTACGACCCTTTTACGGTCAATACCTTTGAGGCTTCCGGAAGAGGCATAGGCCTGGGTATTCATAATGGAAAGACGCTCAACAAGGGCATTATGCTTCTTCTCAAGCTTTCTGTATTCCTTGTCGCGAAGTTTGTATTCAATAGCAGCCTTCTCAACCTTGCTGTTTGCCTTAAGCAAGGCTTTCAAAAGAGAGGCATTCTCACGTTTGACTTCCTTCAGGTCTTTTCCTATTTCATCAAGTCGTGCTATCATTTCATCAAGCAGCCTGCTCTTTTTCTGATTCTCCTCAAACAGGAACAGGGCGAACCTCTTTATCTGCTCATTATCCATACCTTCAAGGGGTGTATGCTCCTTTTCGGGTCTGTTCATCATCTCTTCAAGATGCTTGCGTCTGAGTGTGTTTTCTATGAGTTCTTCCAGTTCCATGTTCTCTGATATTTTATGTAAAGATACTCATTTTCAATGAGATATACAAATATTTAGAGAACTTCTATCACTGATTTCCAGAGTTTTATCTTTAAATTCTTATACTCGTTATTACTGGAGTTTCAAGTATCGTGACCAGGTCTTTCCAGTCTATTTTATATACTGTCACATCGTCCTTGCGCTCTATTTTCATGAACTTATAGCC
>OJKE01000166.1_pt1 | contig 49415 bp, 36 predicted proteins | sample 1596501 | NCBI WGS metagenome assembly OJKE01 (sample SAMEA4350125, study PRJEB24818) | metagenome | biome: human; feature: gut; material: faeces | place: Denmark | collected 2013-09
AGCACGGTATAAACCGCCGATATGCTTGAAAAGTAGAAGTCTTTCAAGCCATTATGTTTGCCCACAATAAGATGGACGTGTATAACCTTTGCCATATCAATTCATTTAAATTTCGGTGCAAATATACCAAATAATCATTATATGGAATAATTTTGCATTTTAAATAATCATAAAAGGGCAAAAATAATGGGTAGCGATTGCCACCTATGCACACGCCCCATCATCCTCATGTAAGCCATTTGTAAACCTCATTCAAGTCCACCGCCCTCAAACGCAAGTCAGGAGACCACAGAATTAAACCAAAATTAAACCCATGTAAACGTTTCGTTTTGTGTCGCTCTTCATGCAAGATTATCGTAACTAACTATATTTCAAAGGCTTCACCCGATTTTGGGGCATAAGGTTTTATATACGCTTCGTTCTGTGCCCTTTATACTGTGTAGCAGAACCATCTTTCTTACCAGGCCAGAAATCAATCGTTCCAGGATTAGTTCCCCTTACATTAAGTGAAATCTTGTAAGTTTTACCAGCTTTAAGAGGCTCATCCAAATCATAGTAGATTTCATAATCCCAGGTATTGGCCTTAGGATCGCCACTTGTAATGATAAGACCAGGATTATCCCCAGCAGGAGGTAACTCCTTATCTGCAATCAGCCCATTCAGATACTTGTTAGGCTGCTGAGCATGCCAAGCCAAGGTATGGCCATAAACAGAAAGGCCTGCATCGGTAGCATTCTTAACATATTCACTTACTTTATCAAAATTCATGCTACCATCATCAGCAACACAAGAAGACATCTTCATGGCGTTGCCGGCTACAGTCTCGTTAAAGTTGCTGTTGGTCAAAGCATACACCAGTTCCTTCTTGTTATATTCATCTACAGCAGTTCCGATTCCGAGGTGGAAGTTTGGACGGTCCTTGATGTATTCCTTCAAGGCATCATACTGCTCCAGATAACCATACTGCGCTTCCTTTCCAGGGCGTACGGTCTCGAAATTCTGGTCGAAGTGGTCTGCACAAGAGGCCAAAAGCATGGCCCCGAGTGCAGATACTAATATTTGTTTATTCATAACTTATGCGATCATTAATTATTATAGGTATAAGAGAACTCCTCCTTGGTTACTCCACTACGCCACCAAACGAGTTTCTCATTGAGATTCTTCTTAACGCCGCCAGCGAAAGTAATCTCAGCATTGAGTTCCATCAAGTCACGATACTTGTTGTTCCAAGACAGCAAGGCATCGTCAGCCCAAGAACCAGTACCTGTTGCAGTAACACCCTCGGTGAGAGAAGTAATGGTACACTTCTCATTGGCATCAAATGTAAGCAAGAGGTCTGCCTTCAAAATATTGCTTCCCTCCTGAAACTCTACAGTATAAACAGAGCTGTTCAGGGTGCGGGTAGTAATCTGAACCTGTGAAGCCTTCTCGATATTATCGGTACTTGTATTGTGATTGGTCAACCACCAGCCACTATACTTGTTCTGATACTTCACGCAATACATCACATAATCCTGTGGAGCCGTCTCCCAAATAGAAGCATTGGTTCGAGAGCCTGTTTTACCCTCTTTTAATGTTCCAGTGGCGATTCTGTCAAAACCAGTCTGATTCTGCATGACCAAAGGAATCACGTATGTATTCTTTACAGCATCAGGGTCATTGAAGAAAGCATCAGTAAGCTGCACCTCTGTACCTCCCTTCATACCTCCATTGAAATTGAAGGCTGTAGTAGATAGCTGATAATACTCTGCAGGCATAGCCTTTACTGGCGTGCCATCAGCGAATGTAAGGTTGTCGCACAAGCTATTGTCAACAGCCACATTCACGGTAGCATTTCTGCCATTATAGGAACCACCAAAGGTTGCCAGGATCTTACACTTATGTGCCTTGTCCAATGTTGTATCATACTCATCATCGCCCAGCACAATAGTACGAACTGGTGATTGATAAGCAAAGTAAGCAGTAGTTCCCCCCTCGTAATCATCGAAATCCTGGTCTCCATTCTCACATGCCGTGAAAGAAGCCATCAGTGTCAGAAGGGCTGCCACCATTTTGATATATCGTTTCATAATCATTAGTCTTTATTATAATATTAGCCGTTTATTATTTCCAACCATCGTTCTGCTTGAGGTTGCTGTATTTCAGAATCTCAGAGTATGGGATAGGACCATAGTACATATAGTCTGAATAGTTGCGTTCCTCAGCGTCGAAAGTCTTGTAGATGTATTTGCCTGTTGTGGCATCTGTCGTGATATTGATACCCTTGGCAGCCTCATTGAGATCAGCGAGTTCAACCTTCCAGCGGCGCAAATCCCAGAAACGATGGTTCTCGAAGCAAAGCTCCAGGCGGCGCTCGTTGCGGATCAGTTCACGCATCTTGTCCTTGTTCTGTGCGCACTCCTCCAAGTATGGATCCTCGCCAAACTCGCCAAGTCCGGCACGCTTACGGATTGCCTTGATTACATCGTAGGCAGAATAGTTGGCACCGCCCACATTTGCCTTAGGACCCTGAGCCTCATTGGCAGCCTCAGCATAGTCGAGCAAGATTTCCGTAGTACGGATACGTGCTGACAGATGCTTCTGCTTGGTTGCAGAGCTTGGGTTGAGGTTCACATCAGGACGGAGCAACTTGCGGAGATAATAACCAGTCTTGGTTGATTTTCCGTTCTCCTTGTTCAAGCCATCCAGAGTCTTGGAATCAGCAGCTGTATTTACCACTCCATCAGTAGCACCGATTTTATCGCCATTTACAAGAATGTAGGCAGCGAGACGTGGGTCACGGTTCTGATAAGGATTCTTGGCATCGTATTCTGCATTGGCATCAGTAATAGGATAACCGTTTGCCATAGGGAACGCATCCACCAGGTTCTGGGTCGGATTGATCTTACCGCTACCATAGAGCGAAGGAGGATAGTAATCTGTCTCCAGAGAGTTGCTTTCTTCAACATTTCCACGCCAGATAATCTCCTTAGGATTCTCGGATGTAGCACCCAATCCGTCTATGAGCGACTTATTGCAGAACCACTTCCATCCGTCAGGATCCACTGCATCCAAACCACCAAACTCGCTCAGGCAATTGGCAGCATATTTGGCAGCATCCTCATAAGAGGCTACACCGGCAGATGCATAAGCAGGAGAAGCGGCGAGGATGGCGAGCTGAGCCTTGAAAGCCGAGATGATGCGACCGTCAATCTTGCCACGATGGTTGGTACCGAAGGCACGATTGTACTCTGCATTGGTAGCACCCTTCTGGGCATACTTGGCAGGAACCTGATCCTCATTCACATCGGCATACTGCTCAGGCAAATACTTCAGAGCCTCATCGAAATCAGACATAATCTGGTCGTAGCACTCCTTGAAGGTGTTGCGTGGAAGATTGAAATCAGACTTTGAATCTTCTGAAGAAAGATGGATAGGCACACCCATCAACTGACCATCTACCATTCCGGCATGAGCACGGAGCAAGTACATCAGGTGTAAGCCACGCAAAGCATAGGCATTACCCTTGTAGTTGTCGCAATACATCTGATTGAGAATCTCACTGGAGTAAGACCACTCTACCTTATCGCAGTTTTCCAACATCAGGTTACAGTACTGGATGGCGTGATAACGACCATCCCACTGTGAAACCGGATTCATATTTGCAGCCCAAGAACCTGTTGCCATCTTCTTGTAATCATCACCGTTCTGGTTGATAACGGCATCGTCGGTGGCAGCATCAGTAGATGGCGAATTGCTGTATGGCAGAGCCAGGTAAGCATTGTCAAGAATACCACGGGCAAACGTAGGATCCTTATACATCTCGCTGATATCTTGGTTATTTTCCAAGGCAGGCTCAAACAGGTCGTCACAAGAAGTGAGCGATACTAAGACTGCACTTATCAATAATAATCTTGATAATTTCATAATTTTAATTCTTTAATTAATTCTAGAATGAAACCTTAGCACCGATGCTATAGAAGCGGTTCAATGGTGCCGAACCTGAATTGTTAACATCCATCTCCATGAGCTTGCGCTCCTTAGCTATGGTGAGCAGACTGTTGCCGTTGACAAAGAGCTGAAGTCCGCATACGAAACTCTTCTTGAACATCGCCTTAGGGAAGTCGTAGCTCAACTGTACCTTCTGAAGGTCGATGCGGTCGGTAGAGTACATCCAGAAGTCTGATGTCTGATAGTTGTTCGTACCTGCCTCTGTGGTCAGACGTGGGAAGGTGGCTGTAGCTGCAGTCTCCTTGGTCCATCTGCCGCGCATCTCTGCTGTATATTTGGCACTACCGCCCACCCAGAAGTAGGTGGAGTTCTTCACGGCGTGAGCACCGAAGTTTCCTGTGCCGAGCATGAAGAGGGTAAAGCCCTTATATTTCAGAGTGAGGTTCATACCGATAGTGGTAGGAGTTCCATACCAGCCACCCTTGCCCAGATAAACCTGGTCCTTGCTGTCGATGACGTTGTCGCCGTTCTGGTCCTTGTACTTCAGGTCACCCGGACGGATGGTTCCACCGATAATCTGGGTTGGAGAGTTCTTGATATCATTCTCATCCTGGAAGAAGCCCAGACACTCATAACCCCAGATAGCATCGAGTGGCTGACCCTGGCGATACTGATAGGTATCAGCATACTGCGAATCATCTCGCTTGGTTGCCTCAGTGGTGTAGTAAGTTACGTTGGCTCCTACGCCGAAACCGAAATCACCCAACTGCTTCTTGTAGTTCACAGCAAAGTCGAAACCGCTGCGCTTGTCCTCATTAAAATTAATGTAAGGAACGAAAGAAGACTCAGGATAGTAGCTGAACAGATAGCTAGGCACCTGATTGCGAGCCTCCAGAATTCCGTTGGTCCACTTAGAAAGGAAGTAAGATGCATCGAAACTCAAAGCCTTGTTGAGCACCTCTGCATGAACCGTAGCAGAAATTTCCTTGCGGTGCAGGTAGCTGAGTTCATTGTTGCTACCACGCTTAGACTGCATAGCTGGGTGACCGGAACCACCATTCCAATCCCACCAGCCACCGCTCTGATAGGTTCCGAGATACATGTAGTAATCGTCGATACCCAGATCGGTCTTCATATCGGTGTAGCTTGCGCTGAGGGTCAGATCATCGAAGAATGAATTCTCCATAAACTTCTCCTTAGAGAGGCGCCAGCCCAGAGTAGCAGATGGAGATACACCCAATCGCTTGGCTGATGGCAACTTGGCAGACCAAGGTGTAGCCAGAGCAAAATCGGCATAATACTTATGATCATAGTTATAAGAGAGTTGCAAGCCCAGGTTGGCGTTGCTCACCTTATGATACTCTGCAGACTTACTCTGCTGATAACCGTTGGCCACCAACATGGCACTTACGTTATGCACATCGTTGAAGGTGCGGTTGTAATCGAAGTGCGCATTGAATGCGATGGTCTGGTTATCGGTAGAACCAGAGATATTCTGAGCACCCGATTTCTTGTCCACCGTACCGTTGTTGTTCAAACCTACGATAACATCCTTGCCGTTGTAGTTAGCCCATGTAGGCTGGAAGGTGGCGTAGGAATTGTTGAACGATGTTGAGTATGCCGTAGCATAGTCGATGGCTACCATAGTGTGGAAGCTCAAACCCTTGAGTACAGAAGAGAGGTCGAAGTTCAAACCTGCATCAAACTGGAACTGACGGCTGTGATAGACATTGGTACCCGAAGCATAGATGTCGCCGAACACGTTGGTGAGGTCGGCAGAAGAACCACCCAGGAAGTACTTGCCATCGATGATGTTGCTGGTAGCCCCAATCATAGTCAGCGCCGACTTGGCATTAGGGTCAATCATTTCCACAGGAATCAGCGGAGCCACGCGGTTAGGACGGAAGGTGCGGGCCTGCTCCCAGTAGCTGCTATTGTTAGTATTAGCCGACTTAGCCCCGTAGAAGGTGGCATTCGCATTTACGTAGGCATTGATGGTGCTGCTCAAGACGAAATCCACATTACCTCTTACATTGAATCGGTCGGTATAGTTCTTCTTAGCCTCGCCGAAGTTCAAGTTGTCACCGTTGCGATAGTAACTCACGTTGGCATAGAAGCGCGCCTTCTGGTTGCCGCCTTCTATTTCGGCAGAAACCTCCGAGCGGTTGAACGCCTTCTTGATGTAATCAGAAGAATAGAAGTCTACGCTAGGATAGCGATATGGATTCTTGCCGGATGCATAGTTGTAGATGGTCTCTGCAGAATATGGCAGGTTGTTTTCGGCACCGCCATCATTGAGGAAAGCCTCGTTGTAGAGAGTCATGTACTCAGCCGAACCAAGATACTCAGGAAAAGCCTTGGCTACGTTCCAGCCCGTATTGGCATTCACCTTAACAGACAAGCCATCGTTAACCTTGCCACGCTTGGTGGTAATGAGAACTACGCCATTGGCAGCCTTGCTGCCATAGAGTACTGTGGCCTGGGCACCCTTCAGGAAAGAGATATCCTCAATCTCGTCGGGGCGAACATTACTGGCTTCACGTGGCACACCGTCGATGAGGACGAGTGCATTGGAATAACCCCACATACCACTGCCATTATAACCGGATACATAACCCTGCATGTTGTCAAGGCTGTAGGTATTATAGTTTTTCTCTGTCAATTCTCTGACATTGACGGTGCTCACACCACCGAGCACATCGCTTTGGTACGCCTTCTTGAACGCCACGTTAACCATTGCGCTATCAGCAGATTCCTGAGCCGAAGCAGGCAACTGTGCCAGAAGTGCCGTAACCACTGTCAGAGCAGAGTATATTGTTTTCTTATTATTTTTCATATATAATATGATTATTTCTAAGTTTATGCTTTTTATATATCACATCTCCGGGTGATTACCATCCTGGATTCTGTCCAAACTCAGGATACAGATAAACATCGCTTTCCTTGAGTGGCAAGAGATAGTGTTTCTCTGAGAAGTCGCGGGTCACGATGGTCTTCTCGCTCCATCCTGTCACCTCGGCATCACGTGGATCGTTCTTGGTATAATCGAAATTACCTACACGCTTGAATTCCTGTGAAGTCTTGATGTTATAAGGATATTCTGTGAGAAGCAACCAGCGCTGCAGGTCGTTCCAGCGGAAGCCCTCAAAGGCAAGCTCTACGGCACGCTCGCGGCGAACCTCGTCCATAAACTTCTTCTGGTCGTTCATAAACTTATCTGCCACATGACCAGCTTTTACTCTATCACGAAGCACATTGATTGCTTCAGCAGCGGTGAGGTTGAGCTTTGAGCTCTTGTAGTTGGCTCCCTGAACGGCAGCACCAGCCTCAGCATACATCAGATAGAGGTCGGCAAGACGCATGTAAGGAAGGTCGCACTGCAAGGCACCACCCCATTCGTACATGCCATCATACTTATTTGCCTGGTGAGGAACCAGCTTCTGAGTATAGTAACCAGTGCGGCATCCCAGACTTGAAGAATTTCGCAATACACTACCAGAATACATTGGTATATACTGCAATGCAGCAACCTTTGGTTCCTTTACTGCATCAATGGTTGTATTGATATACTTAAAACCATCGAAGACGATGTCATGGTAGAAACGTGGATCACGATTCTTGAATGGATGCTTTGGATCGAATCCGGAATCAGGATCATCCAAAGGCAGACCATTAGCCATACCATAATAGTTTACATAGTTGGCTGTCGGCTGGTGAATCACAGCATCGTGTTGTACGATATCTTCCATCTTAGGTCCCCAAAGTTTGGTGAAGTTCCAGTTTGATGAATTCTCACCAATATATGGACCGCGCATGATTGCCTCTGTAGAACCTGGTTGTTTCCAATTCTTACCTGTAGTACGGAAGATATCAGAAAAGTTGTTTGTAGAACCAGACTTTGCTACATGATTATAAATATCAGAGTAGTCATAGGTACACAATGCATATGGAGTTTTGCCTGAATTTACCTGAGCAATAGCCTCTGCCAAAGCATCAGCAGCCTTTGCGGCAAGCTCTGTATTATACTTATAGGTATCGCCATTCTTAGAAGCTCCCGTCTCTGCACCGATATTATTCAATGGAGAAGAAGCCCAAAGCAACACTTTACCTAAGTAGCCCAAAGCGCAAACTTTTGTAATACGAAGTTCATTCTTGCCCAAAGTTTTCTTACCTATAGTTGTCTTGTCCCAATCATTAGGAAGTAACTCTGCAGCAGCCTTAAAATCTTCGGCACATTTCAATGCGCACTCCTGATAAGAAAGACGAGGCAAAGTCAAAACTGATGCACCATCCAATACGGTGTCTACGTATGGCATACCACCAAAGAAAGCTATCAACTCCTCGTGCCACCATGCACGGAAGAACAACAACTGTCCCTTGATGAAGTTCTTCTCTTCCTGGGTACAGTCGGTCATCAGGTCAAGGTTAGCAAGACCCAAATTACACTTGCGGATGCAATACCAGGCATGCTCCAAAGAATGAGCAAATTTATTGGTTGAAGTCGGATCAAGGAACTCACCAGGATTTCCATAAGTTGGTCTGTGCAAGAAACTTTGATTATTGCTATACCAGTTACGGTAGTCGCCTAAATCAAAATGAGCAGTCACATGATCATCTCCCAAGCCAGTATTCATGATTTCATCTTCACCCCAGTTGAATGAGGTACAATACATATTCGACTCCTTACTTGGAATACAGTTGTAAATTTGCTCCACATATCCCTGGAAATTGGTGAAGTTCTTGAACGCTTGTTCTGCACTCACATCTGTATCAGGGCTCTTATCTAAGTAATCTGTACAAGAAGCAAATCCACAAGTGAGGCTCAGCGCACAAAATATTTTTACTAAATTATTTTTCATTTGTTATGCATGTTTAAAGATTAAACTTGACACCGAAGTTCACACGCTTCATTGTAGGGTAAGCACCTACGGCTCCACCGTTACTAGAGAAGTTTGACTCTCGGTCGTCTGGCATTCGGGTCCAGAGCCAGAGGTTGTTACCACTTACGTAAACCTTGAGGTTGTTCAAACCGAGTTTCTTGATCCAACCGCCGTTCCAGGTATAGGCTATCTCTACGTTCTTCAAACGAATGTAAGAACCATCGCAAAGATATTGAGTGCCATAGTAAGCCGCATTCGACATTGGCTTAGAGTTGAAACGTGGAGTGATGACATCGCAGTTGTAGTGATTGTCGCTCCACCAGGTTCCCTGGTCATAAACATTGGCAAGCATTGGGTCAACCAAACTAATCATGGTTACGTCACGGGTTACGTTGGTTACACCATAGAACTGAGCGAAGCAGCTGAAGCCCTTGTACTCATAACCGATTGTTGCATTGTAGGAGTTCTGTGGAGTACCGGTATAACCGTAAGGAACTCTATCGTTCACATTATCCACCTTACCGTCGCCATTGAAATCGACGATGTAGTAGTCACCAGGAAGACGCTGGCCATCGTTGGAATCCATCTTCGGAGAACCATAGACATCATCATAGTTCTGAAGAATGCCCTTATCTAAATAGGTGTAGGTCTGGTTAATGGCATGACCTGCTGCCTTGCGATAAGATGGGAGCAACGCTGCATCATCCTTGATCTTCACCTCGTTCACGGCGTGGGTCATACTGAAGTTTGCCCAGAGACGCATCTTGTTGGCAAAAACCTTGTTGAACTTCACTTCCAACTCATAACCGCTGGTAGTTACTTTACCCAAGTTGGCTGTAGGAGCAGTCTGACCGAAGTAAGAAGGAATGGAACGATCTGAACCACTAACCAGAATGTCTGAACGAGTATCATGGAAGAAATCCACAGCACCAGTAATCAAACCACCCAAAAATCCATAGTCAAGACCGAAGTTTACCTTCTTCACTTTCTCCCAATGTACGTTAGGGTTACCTACTGCTGACTCACGATACCATGTATAAATAGACTCCTTATCACTGGAAGTCGTACCCAACTGAGTCTTGCCGCCATATGCCCACTGAGTCAGATATAGAAAACGGCTACCAACATTATCATCACCGATTTCACCATATGAAGCACGGAGTTTCATCATATCCACGATTTTATGCTCACGCAAATATTTCATGAAAGGCTCCTCCGATATCATCCATCCTAGAGCTCCAGAGCTAAAGAAGGCAAAACGGTTATCTGGAGAGAACTTCTCTGAACCGTTGTAAGCACCATTATACTCGAAGAAGTAACGGGAATTCCAATCATAAGTGGTACGGAATACCCAGTCTTCACGATAAGAAGGAATCATGTAACCTGTTGCATATTCCTGGCGACCGAAAAGTCCCATGGCACTTACGCTGTGCTTGCCAAAACTGCGAGCCCAGTTGAGCTGAGCCTGATAGTTCAGGTTGCGCTGTGTAAGTTTATTGTCAACCTCACCACCATTCACGGTCCACTGGTTTCCCATAGCATAATCGAACTTATCGTATGCCTCGTATGGCTTCTTGTAAGAAACGGCTCCTGTATGAGGATCAATCCACTTCAGCTGAGGATCATGGTTCATATCATTAATACCACGATTCTTCTCTACAAAAGTATTGTCCCACGAAATCATACCTCGTGCAGAAAGTCCCTTGGTAATGAAATCAAGTTTCTGTTCCAACACGAAATCAGTAGTGATGCGAGTAGTGGTAGAAGTCATGGTACCACCCAAAGAAACCTGCTGGGCAGAGTTGGTTACATTAGTAGATCCTGGCAAATATCCCCAAGAGCCATCGCTATACTTAGGCAAGAAAGCATCTGGAGAAATATCATATGCACCAGCCCATTGCTGGCTGACCTGCCAATCGCTATAACCATCAGAACTATTTACCCAAGGAGCCTTGCGCTGACCGTTGGAACCGGCAAGGTTCATCTTGAACACGGTGGTCTTTGTGATGTTGAAGTCGAGATTAGAACGAACATTCACACGATTGTAGTCATAACCTGAACTATAGTTACGACCATTGCCGAAATCCTTATAAAGGTCACCCTCGCTCACGAAATCCACACCTGCAAAGTACTTCACAAACTTGGTACCACCCGATACATTCACATTGGCATTGTATGACATGGTGTAATCCTTGAAGAGTACATCCTGCCAATCTACGTTCGGATAACGCTCACGCTGCTCCAGTGTAGTCTGGTTGCGATAGTTCTCGATGAAACTCATCGGTTCCATCTTGTCGAAACTGCCTGGAGAGATGTTCAACTCATGTTCGATAGCCTTGTTGCGAGCAATAAGCGCATCGTAAGAATCATATTTATCAGGCAACTTTGAAGGAATCTTCATTACTGCATTTGCAGTAACGCTAATCTGAGCCTTGCCTTCAGAACCACGCTTGGTGGTAATCAGGATGACACCATTCGCACCCTTCACACCATAAACGGCGGTGGCAGAAGCATCCTTCAATACAGAGATGGTAGCCACAGACTGCATATCAACGCTTGACATTGGTCGCTCAATACCATCCACCAACACGAGAGGAGAAGAGTTGTTCCAGGAAGAAGCACCACGAATCTGAATCTGAGGTTCCTCTTCACCCGGCATACCACTGGATGCAGTGGTAACAACACCCGGAAGGTTACCAGTCAGAGCAGCTCCGATATCACTGATACCCGCAGCACGCTCCAGCGTTTTTCCTGTGGTCTGGGTGATGGCACCTACGACAGAAGCCTTCTTCTGCTGACCATAACCAACGACTACAACTTCGCCGATGGCGTTGTCGTCTTCGAGGGTAAGTTTGAACTCTCTCTTCGCACCTACCTTTACTTCCTTGGTCTTCATACCTACGTATGTAAATACGAGGGTAGAATTCTCTGAAGGAACACTGATACTGAAATTACCATCTAAGTCGGTGACAGCACCGACACCGGGATTTCCCTTTACTTTTACAGTGGCACCTATCAGAGGCTCACCTGTACCGTCAACAAGATTACCCTTGACCTGGATCTTCTGTGCCTGAGCATTCAGGCTGCAGAAAGCTCCCACCAAGCATAAGGCTGCTGTCCGTTTCATTGTTAACACTTGTTCAATCATGTTCTATTCATTTTTGATTTATGTTTTATAGTTTATGCATTCACATATTTATATGATTGTCTATTCACGGGTGCAAAGATACTTGTTTCATTTCAGATACACTTTGTCTCTTGTAACAGATACTTTGCCGTTAATAACAAACTTTGTAAGAACGAGTCTTTCCGCCCTTTAACAATTGTTTTGCTACATAAAGACCTTTTTCAGGTTTATTCACTTTTACACCAGCTATATTATAATAATAGGTGGCGATAACTTCTTCATCGTTCACATTCTGCTCAATTCCCGTATCCGTCTGTTTCATGTACCATTCCTTGTACCAGTTCATGCAGGCATAGCCGCAGCACTCTTCAAAGAGTTTGTGCTTCTTGGCATTCTGGAAGCCCGGTATTACCTTGCCCGTCTTCAGATACTCGTCTATGTCGTAATACTCCTGAGGATGGGTAAGGGTCATACCGATGTTGCCGTAATGGTCGTGCACTGCCTTCCATGCCAAGCCCCATTTCGAGGTGGATGCCGTTGCCCAGCTGCCCAGGTTTGGCTGAGTCCACTGACCCCATTCGTTGTAGTGACCTTCGCTCGCCTTGTCAGGATCTTCCGGACTCCAGTCTATCTCCGTTACCATGATAGGCTTCGTCTCTACCATCGGCACCTGACTCTTGAAGTTGCGGATAAAGGTATCGTGATTGCAGTTCTTGTCGGTCATGTTGCCATACCAGCCGGAATATACATGTACGGCATACGAGAAATTATCCTCACTGTCGGTGATAGGATACTTGGCGTAGTTCTGATACTGGCTCTGATAGCCCGCACCCGGCACCCAGATGATTCCCTTGAAGCCCTGCGCGCGAATCTCGTCAACCACCGGCTGGAAGTAATCATGCAGTGCTTTATCCGAATTAGAGCCATCACTCAGATGAACCCTCACCGGCTCGTTGGCTAGTTCGATAGAGATAATACCCGAATTCTGCCGGATATACTCATCGGCAGCAAAGGCCTTCCATATCGACTTCAGGTAGCGGTTGTACTTATCGCCTACGCTGATGTCGCCAGGACATACACCCGGTGGACGAACGATGACGTAGAGTCCGTGGGCGATGGCATCCTTAATTAATGGGATATAGAGTTTCTGGAGATAGAGGCGATAGCGCGCCATGTTGAATGCCGAGATATCGGCCTCATTCTCAGCCTTCTTCGATGGATCGTTGGTCCAGCAGGGATCCATGTGCAGACGGAACACGGTGCAGTAAGCACCCTGCTCCTTGTCGGTGATGGCAGCAAACTGCTTGGAGAAATATTCCAGGCAAGGCTGGATGTCGGCTTCCGAATAGTCAGCCTTCCACTGTTGCCATCGCCAGCCGTTGAAGTAGCGGTTGGGCGTATCCATCACACCATGCAGCACCACGGTCTTGCCGTTGGCATCAACCAGATTCTTGCCTTCTACACGCAGAGCCGGCAAATTTCCGTCAGCTTGCGGGTCAGCCTGGCTGGCAGCCGCATTCCCCACCATTGCAAACATTGCAAGAGCCAGGGATATGAAAATATTCGTTCTGTTCATGTTATTTTATTTTTAGATTTTATCACTTTCCTAAATTGTCAATTAATTATTAAGCCCGAAAAACAATCTTAGTTACCTTTAAAGAGAATGGCGCGTATCCCTACGCACCATTCCTAGAAAACCAATTAATCATGATCTTTTCAATCATAAATATGTTCATTTTTAAATTGAACTCAAATGCAATCAACCTAATTTTCTCAAAAAAACATTAAACTAACTAAAACCATTCTAACTAAAATCATTCAAAAAACTGCTGTTTCGCATATTTCATAATAAACATAACCTAATGCCAATGCAAAATTGACTCTTTTTGATGGTGCAAAGGTATCAGAAAATCGAGAAACAGACTTTATCCTGCGTAACCGATAGTTTATGAAGAGTTTAGTCGTGCAACATATACTTTCCGTCATGTAACATCACCTGATAATAAACACCCAAAGGCATATTATTTGTTTCCTGTAATCAAAAAAAGAAAGAATTATTGGGATATTCCAACTAAAAATCGTATTTTTGCAACCAGAAAATAACACTATAAATATAAACAAGAAACATGAAAACTATAAGCCAATTAATCATCACGATGATGATTTGCCTCTTCTCCATCCAGGCATGGGCACAGAGCGGCAAACTCTTCAACACGGACAATCAGCTCTCGAGCAACCTCGCCACGCAGGTGTTCCAGGACAAGAGCGGATTCATCTGGATAGCCACCCGCAACGGTTTGAATAACTACGATGGTTACCACATCACCGTAATAAAGAAGAATATGTCAAATTTTTTAGGTCTCAACAGCAACTACATCAATAGCATTGCTCAAGACGAGAAGGAACATATCCTGCTAGGTACCAACAACTCTCTATTGGAATTTACGGGAAGCGAATTTCTAAAAATCCCTATGCTCGATTCCAAAGGCAAAGAACTCGCCACCTACGTAAAGCAGGTATATCCCCTAAAGAATAAAGACGTAGCCGTGGCTACATCCGGTTATGGCATCATGATTAAGAAGAAAGATGCCCAGGAATGCCATGCCATGAAGGGAGAGGTGGAAAAACTGAAATATATCCACAAACTCCTGGAAGATAAACGGGGCAGACTCTGGATCATCACCGAAGACGGAAAACTCTACCGCAAGGAAACAAACGGTAGAGTCACCTCCCACTTTGCCGGTACCGAAGGCGTGGGCGCACAGGATATCCAGCAGGACGCCCTGGGCAACATCTATCTCGCCAGCAAGAACCAGGGCGTACATCTGCTCAGGGCAGGAAGCAACGTCTTTACCCGAATCAGCAGCATCGGAAATCTGCCCATCGACAACATCTATATCAGCCGCAACAACAAGCTCTATATCGGCTGCGACGGACTGGGCATCTATGTATATGACCCTCAGACCGGATTCCTGCAGGATAACCCTCTCTTCAGCCGACTGGTGAACCTGGCCAAGAGCAAGGTAACCAGCATCATAGAAGACAATCAGGGCAACATCTGGGTGAGCATGCTGCAGAAAGGTGTGTTCATGCAGAGCAACATACAGAACGACTTCAACTATATGGGCTTCCGCCTGGGCAACCGCAACGTGATTGGCGAAAACTGCGTTACCAGCCTCAGCATCAACCAGGGCAACCAGGTGTGGGTGGGTACCGACAAGGATGGCCTATACCTATTTAATATAGCAACCCGCAGCGTAGAGGGGCATTTTCTGAACCAGAACACCGTGCTCACCCTCTGTAAGGACCAGCAGGGCAGAACCTGGGTGGGAACCTATACCGACGGTCTGGGCTATATGGATGCAGCCGGAAGCTTCCACCCTGTTGATTTGGGCATCAGCAAGTCGGTGGGCATCTTAGATATCAAACAAGACCCACAGGGCAACATCTGGATAGCCACCATGGGCAAAGGTCTCTTCTGCCTGCAGAAAGACGGAAGCCGAAGAAACTACAAGGCTAAATATGGTGCAGATAACAACCTCAAGGTCAACAGCCTGCCCAACGATTACCTCATCAAGATGGCCTTATCAAAGGATGGCAACCACGTGTATATAGCCACCTCTGTGGGACTGGCGTGCCTCGACCGCAAGCGAAACAGCTGGGTTTCCACCTTCAAGGGCGTCAACTGCCTGAACAAGAACAGTTTTTCGCACTGCGTGTTTGTAGATAGCAAAGACCACGTATGGTATGGCACCGAGGATGGAGCCTTCTGCTTCGACTTCAGGAAAGGCATCAAGCCAAAACTGTATACCACAGCCAACGGACTCACCGACAACAGCGTGGCAAGCATTACCGAGGACTACCAGGGCAATATATGGTTAGGAACCATCAAGGGACTCAACAAACTGGTTCTCAAGAGCGGAACAATTACCAATTTCTATGCTGAAAGCGGACTGCAGAGCAACGAGTTCAGCGACGCTTCCGTATGCACCACACAGGATGGAAAAACCATCCTGATGGGCGGTTCGGGCGGACTCAACTGGTTCCAGGCAGACCAAGTAAGACAGCACCCATGGCAGGCAAAAGTAGTTATCTCGGGTTTCATCTTGAACAACAAGATGGTGACTCCGGGCATGAAGTCGGGCAGCTATACCATCACGGACAACTGGTCAACCTTTTCCCGTGATTTCCAGCTTTCTCACGAAGACAACACCTTTACCCTGCAGCTCTCTACCCTCACCTATAATGATGTGGAGCAGATAAGCTATGTGTACAGCATCAACGGCGATGCCTGGCGCACCGTGCCAGCCGGACAGAACGAACTTGCCTTCTCGCACATGGCTCCCGGCAGCTACAAATACCGCATCAAGGCCATCTGCAACGGCTACGAAACACCGGTGAAGGAGTTCACCATCATCGTTCACCCAGCCTGGTATGCCAGCATCTGGGCAAAGCTCTTCTATCTGCTGCTCCTCATAGCAGCCATCATGCTCTACCTGCGCCACCGCAAGCGCCAGATGGAAGACCAGCTCATCCTGCAGCAGCACATCCACGCCGAAGAGATGGGCGAGGCGAAGATCAAGTTCTTCATGAACATCAGCCACGAAATCCGTACGCCATTGACACTGATTATCACCCCATTGCTCTCCCTGATCAAGGAAGACAAGGAGCCTCATCGTCAAGGCATCTACGAGATTATCCGAAAGAACTCGGAACGTATCCTTCACCTCATCAACCAGATGATGGACCTCAGAAAGATTGACAAGGGACAGATGGTAATGCGTATGTGCAAGACCGATATGGTTTCGTTCATCAATGAAGAATACGACCTTTTCAAGCAGCAAGCCATTGCCAAGAGCATCGACTTCGAATACCAGCATGACTGCGAAGAGCTTCCTGTATGGATAGACCGCAACAACTTCGACAAGGTGATAATTAACACCCTCTCGAATGCCTTCAAGTTTACCCCTACGGCAGGCCACATTCTCCTCTCGCTTACGCATACCGGCCACCATGCCTACATCAGCATCAAGGACAGTGGCATCGGTATCCCGAAGGATAAGTTGGAAACCATCTTCCAGCGCTTCTACCAGACCCCTGCCGACCCTAACGAGCGCAACGTCGGTACGGGCATCGGTCTCGACCTCACCCGCTCGCTCGTGGAACTGCACTACGGCACCATCTCTGCCCGCAACAACGAGGGGGAGAAGGGAAGCAAGTTTGAGCACGGAAGCGAGTTCATCATCCGCATTCCATTGGGCAAGGATCATCTCAAACCAGAAGAGATCATCGAGGAAGAAGAGATGAAGAAAGAGCAGAATAATGAACTTGCTGAAGCAGAACAGGAAGAACAGCTGGCAGAAAACAATGACCAACCAGCCGAAACCTTGAACAATTCCGATACTACCCCAGCCTCTGCCAAGGGAGCCAAGGCAGAAATCGTGATTGTGGAAGACGAAGAGGATATTCAGGAATATCTGAAAGCACAGCTCTCCAGCGACTTCAAGATCCGCACATACCCTAACGGAAAGGTGGCGCTGAACGAGATTCTGAAGAATAAGCCAGACCTTGTCATCAGCGACATCATGATGCCGGAAATGGACGGAACCACCCTCTGCGCCAAGCTGAAATCAAACATCAACACCAACGATGTGCCTATCATTCTGCTCACTGCCAAGAGTAGAGAGGAAGACCAGCTGGAAGGATTGCAGACCGGTGCCGATGCCTACATCCTGAAGCCGTTCAACATGGACATTCTGCACCGCAACATCATCAACCTGCTCACCGTGCGCCGCACTTTGCGCAATAAGTTTACGGGCAATGAAAGCCAGAATCACCAGGTAGAACAGATAGAAATGCAGACACCTGACAATTCCCTGATGCAACGGGTGATGGAGGTTATCAACGAAAACATCAACGATTCCGACCTGAGTGTGGACATGATAGCACAGAAGGTGGGCATCAGCCGTGTACACCTGCACCGCAAGATGAAGGAGCTGACCAATCAGACGCCACACAGCTTCATCCGCAACATCAGACTGCAGCAGGCAGCCAAATTGCTCAAGGATGGCAAGCAAAGCATCACTGAAGTGATGTACGCTTGCGGTTTCTCCAATTCCGCAAGTTTCAGCACCATGTTCAAGAACCTCTATGGCTGTTCTCCTAGAGAATACATGCAGAATGCCATGAAGAAATAAAGATGATACACAATAGAAAAAAGAATATGTAACAAAAACAAAGCTTTATGAAACTTTGAAAAAAGTCTTGGTTACATTTCACAATGAAAGATTGCAAATAAAGCCGTAACTTTGCAGCGGAAAAACCAGTATGGATTCTCATCTCTGGCTTTCCGCTGCATTTTTTTATCTTATTGTATAATCTTTAAAAATCAACTATCATAATGAAGAAATTAGCAATCTTATCGCTTTCGATGATGCTTGCTGCAGGAGCGCAGGCACAGACAGCAGACTTCGACTACTTCAAGTATGCCGGCAATGATGCCCGATTCAATGTCCAGATAGACAAGACGCATCAGTACTACAACCCAATATTGGCAGGATTCTATCCTGACCCATCTCTCTGCCGCGTAGGTGACACCTATTATCTGGTGAATTCTTCCTTCACCTTCTTCCCAGGTGTGCCTCTCTCTACCAGCAAGGACCTGGTAAACTGGACTCCTGCCGGTCATGTGCTCACCCGCCAATCGCAGGTGCCTCTGAAGGGACAGCAAGTATCAGCCGGTATCTTCGCACCAGCCATCAGCTACAACAAGAAGAACAAGACCTTCTATATGATTACCACCAACGTGGGAGCCGGAAACTTCTTCGTCAAGTCCAAGGACCCATCCAAGGGTTGGAGCGAACCTATCTATCTGAAGAAGATTGACGGCATTGACCCTAGCTTCTTCTTCGATGACAACGGAAAGGGATATATCGTGCATAACGGTCCAGTAGCTGGTGGTGCCGACTATGAGGGTCAGCGTGCTATCCGCTGCTTCGAATTCGATGTGAAGGGCGACAGCATCAAGGGCGACTTCAAGGAGATTCTCCGTGGCGGAACCCATGTAGAGGCTCGTCCTATCTGGATTGAGGGTCCTCACCTCTTCAAAAAGGGCAAGTTCTATTATCTGATGTGTGCAGAAGGTGGTACAGGCGGTTGGCATAGCGAGGTGATTCTCCGCGCCAAGAATCCAATGGGTCCTTGGGAGGAATGCCCAAACAACCCTATCCTTACCCAGCGTACCGGACTCGATCCTAACCGCAAGGACCCTGTATCCAGTGCTGGTCATGCAGACATAGTAGAAGATGGAAAGGGTAACTGGTGGGCTGTATTCCTGGCTTGCCGTCCATACGAAGAAGATATGTATAATACAGGTCGCGACACCTATCTCCTGCCGGTAACATGGAAGAAGGGCTGGCCAGAGATTCTTGCCAAGAATACTCCTATCTCTACCGTTGGAGAGAAGGCTGGCTTGAAACCAACTGAAAAGAATGAGTTCTCAGGAAACTTCTCTTACGTGGATAATTTTGATACAGCAGACAATGGAGCAGGTTTGAAGGATCTGAATCCTCGGTGGATGTTCCTCCGCGACTTCGTAGATTGCTATAAGGTAGAAAACGGCAAATTGAAGTTCAATCTCTTGCCGGGCAATATCTACAAGCGTGAACCGATGTCTGCCATCTGGGCTCGCCAGCAGCACGGAACCTTCACTGCCGAGACAGAGATCAACTTCACTCCTCGCAACGACAAGGAAATTGCAGGTTTGGCACTTCTCCAGAAGGAAGACCACAACTTCGTATTGGGCAAGACCATGAAGAAGGACAAGCTGATGATTACCCTGACCCGTGCAGAGAAGAACAATGCCACTATCGCCTCAGCTCCTATCAAGGCAGGCAAACTGAAGCTGAAGATTGAAGGTCATGATAGATATTATGATTTCTATTATGCAGAGGAAGGCGGCGACTGGCAGCTGCTTGCCAAGGGCGTTGATGCCAGCAACCTGAGCACCCAGAAGAGCGGTGGTTTCCTCGGAGCCTGCATCGGTCTCTATGCTTCTTCCAACAAGGAATAAGAACTTTTAAATATCAAAATAGAAAAAACTCCTTGAAGAAAGGTATAAAACAAAAAAGGCTCCTCATTGCGAGGAGCCTTTTTTGTTTTATACCTTTCTTCGGGAAGCCTTATTTATTCTTTACGATATCCAATGTCATTTTGCCGACCCAGATGGCGCCCTTGCCATTCTGATCTACAGGCACCTGCTTGCCATCAAGATCTGTTCTGTACTTTAGCGTCTGGAAGAGGCTGTGACTGTGACCTCCCAATACCAGGTCGATATTGCGGGATGCGGCAATCACCTCGGTATCATCCGTGCCGTCTATATTCCAGCCCAGATGAGAGATGCAGATGATGACATCACACTTCTCCTTCTTCTTCAGAATCTCTGTCATCTCGTTCGCCTTCTGGATAGGATCCAGGTACTGGATGCAACCGTAGTTCTTCTCAATCACCAAGCCGGCAAGCTGCGGAGCCAGTCCGAAGACGCCAATCTTGAGTCCCTTACGATGCAATATCACGTATGGCTTCACAATATCCGCCAGCTCAGTGCCGGTGAAATCGTAGTTGGCACAAACGATCGGGAACTTCGCCATCCTGAAGAGACGCACCATATTGTCCATGCCGTAATCGAACTCATGGTTGCCGATGGTGGCTGCATCATACTTCATCTCGTTCATCAATCCTACCTCTACATCCCCCTTGAAGAGCGAATAGTAAGGAGATCCCTGAGAGAAATCACCACTGTCGAAGAGCAGAAGATCTGGATTCAGACTGCGCTCCTGCTTGATCATTGCCACACGGCGGAGGTAGCCTCCACGATTTGCTATGGCTGTATCTGCGAGATTCGGATTGTAAGGCATCACGCAGGAGTGGGTATCGTTGGTATGAAGCACCACGAGCTGTTTCACTACCTTTGGAGCCTTCTGCGCCTTTGTCTCCTTCTTGACCTTTGAATCCTTCAGGACTTTAGCCTGTACTGTTGCCGGCTGCAGCGTAAATGATGCCAGCGCCAGCGCTATATATAATAATGTATGTTTCATTTTCTGTACTTTGTTATTTAGTTAGCTTTCCTGCTTGCCGGGGATTGCAAATCCCCGGGAACCTTCGTTCCCCCTATTCTACTACGCAGCGGCCTTCTACTCTTGACTCCACTACCTTGCCCTGAGCCTTCATCTCACGGAAATAGTCCATGATGATGTAGCGCACATTGTTCTCCTTCGCCTTAGGAGCAACCACATCGGTACCGCTCTTGAAGGCTACAAGCTGGTCGTTGCCCTCGGCAAGATAATCAAGGGTAGCTATGCGATAGCTCTTGGCTGGATCGACAGGTTCGCCGTTCAGGGTTACGCCCTTCAGCTTTCCGTCACGGGTGATAACCATTCTTACGGCATGGCTCACTCCCTCGCCGCCACGGTGGGCTATCTGCTGGAAGAGTTCAAGCACCTTCTCGCCGGTAAGCGTGAGGAAACAGATTTTGTTCTCGAAAGGAGCCACCTCGCTCACATCGCCAACATTGATATCGCCCTTGGCAAAGTCGGCACGGATGCCACCCATGTTATACACCGAGAAGACAGGCTGCTCATTAAACTGTCTGCCACCCCATACCAGGATGTCAGAAAGCAGATTACTCAACTCGCTCTCAGGGCGATGGCGGGTCATATCATGAGCCACGGATCCCACTACAGGTCCCATGATGCTATCCACCTTGTGCTGATAAGGGGCGATGAACTTCGCAGCCTCAGCATCAGGCTGTGCATCCCATTTTTTATCTACCAATATACGGGTTCTCTCCACCTTTGCCACCTTGAATTTCTGGGCAAAGGCCGGACTTGCCATCAGCATCAGAGCCATGGAGGCAAGCATCATCTGCATACTATTCTTTTTCTTCATACCTTTTACAATATTCTAATTTCGGGATGCAAAGATACAAAATAAATCGGCGAAAAAGACGAAAAAGGCGAGAAAAAAACGTTTCTTTAGTAAAGAAAACAAAAAAAGAAGGGGAAAAAGAGAAGAAACCCACTGAAAATTTGCGAGATACGAGAAAAAGTCGTAACTTTGCACCCGCTTTTCGGCGTAACCGCTGTTGTCTGGGCAGAAGTGTTGCCCGGCCATGTTGCGTTGGAACGACAAACAATTTTTAATTTTATACAAAAAATGGATTTGATTAAAGTTGCTGAAGAAGCATTTGCAACCGGCAAGAAGTTCCCTGAGTTCAAGGCAGGTGACACTATCACAGTCGCTTACAAAATCGTCGAGGGTACTAAGGAGCGTATCCAGCTCTATCGTGGTGTAGTTATCAAGATCTCTGGTCATGGTGACAAGAAGCGTTTCACTGTTCGTAAGATGTCAGGTACTGTAGGTGTAGAGCGTATCTTCCCTATCGAGTCACCAGCTATCGATTCTATCGAGGTGAACAAGCACGGTAAGGTACGTCGCGCTAAGTTGTACTACTTGCGTAAGCTCACAGGTAAGAAGGCTCGTATCGCTGAGAAGAAGACCATCGCTAAGAGCGCTGAGTAATTTTCTTAGTTACCTATTAAAAATTAGAATCAGAAAAAGGGCATCCGATCTCACGATTGGATGCCCTTTCTGCATTTCCTTATTCTCCGGCGCTGTAGTTGGTCAGCCCGTCATCGGTGCCGTGCAATGCGCCCTGCAGATCAGCCCAGCTCTGGAATCCGGCAAGCAATGCCAGACGGTTGAGTGTCTGCTGTGAAGGTTTCTCCTTTCCTTTCATTATTTCCCACACCTTGTGCAGCAACTTGTTGTTTCTATGCTTCTCTTCGTGCTGCAGGTGTTCCCTGCCTAGCTTCTTCTCCAAAGCTACAGCGAGGATTTTCAAATCATTTTTCATTGTGATTATCCTTCCTCAAATTCTCAATTCCTTTAATTTCTCAAATTTTCATTTTTCATTCCTAACTGCGGGCAAAAGTACACAATATTTTTGAAACGGAGTCATGTTTGGGAGATTATTTTTGAATTTCGCACGAAAAAAATGGTTTTCTCATATTTTTTTTGTAATTTTGCAACCAAATTCTAAATACATTTCTTAATTAAGATGAAAGAATTAGCACTTAAGTACGGATGCAATCCGAATCAGAAGCCTTCTCGCATCTATATGGATGACGGAAGGGAACTGCCTATCGAAGTTATCAACGGCCGTCCTGGCTACATCAACTTCCTGGATGCTTTCAACTCTTGGCAATTGGTCAAGGAACTGAAGGCAGCTACAGGAATGCCTGCTGCCGCTAGTTTCAAACATGTTTCTCCTGCTGGTGCTGCCATCGGCCTGCCTCTGAGCGACACATTGAAGAAGATTTACTTCTGCGATGACGTAGATTTTGAACTTTCTCCTTTGGCTTGCGCTTATGTTCGTGCTCGTGGTGCAGACCGCATGTGCTCTTACGGTGACTTTGTTGCCCTGAGCGATGTCTGCGACGAGGCTACTGCCCTCCTCATCAAGCGTGAGGTGAGCGATGGCGTGATTGCTCCAGGCTTTACCCCTGAGGCTATCAAGGTGTTGAAGGAGAAGCGCAAGGGTACCTACTGCGTCATCCAGATTGATCCTGACTACGTGCCAGCTCCTATCGAGCACAAGCAGGTATTCGGTGTTACCTTCGAGCAGGGACGCAACGAGGTGAAGCTCGATGATCCAGCTCTCTTCGAGGATATCCCTACCAAGAACAAGAACTTCTCTGCAGAGGCTAAGCGCGACCTGATCATCTCGCTCATCACCCTGAAATATACTCAGAGTAACTCTGTATGCTACGTGAAGGATGGTCAGGCTATCGGTATCGGTGCCGGTCAGCAGAGCCGTATCCACTGTACCCGTCTGGCTGGTTCCAAGGCTGATGAGTGGTGGTTGCGCCAGTGTCCTAAGGTGATGAACCTGCCTTTCAAGGAGAAGATTCGCCGTGCCGACCGCGACAATACCATCAATGTCTATATCTCTGACGAGTGGGAGGATGTATTGCAGGATGGCGTATGGGAGCAGTTCTTCACAGAGAAGCCTGAGCCACTGACCCGCGAGGAGAAGAAGGCTTGGATTGCCCAGAACAAGGGTGTATCTTTAGGTAGCGATGCTTTCTTCCCATTCGGCGACAACATTGAGCGTGCTCACAAGAGTGGTGTAGAATACATAGCAGAAGCAGGCGGTAGCATCCGTGACGATAATGTTATCGATACATGCGATAAGTACGGCATCGCCATGGCGTTTACTCACGTTCGCCTCTTCCATCATTAATTTATATAATATAAAAGGTATATGAGCGATATTGACGATATTATCATGGGTGGCATGGTTTTCAAGGGCGGCGGCGGTCCGAAGAAGGACGACGACGACAAGGTGAAGACCAAGGCCAAGAAGAAGAAGTACATTACGGGTGCTCACGGAAGCGGCTCTGCCCGTCAGAAGGCAAAGTATCGCCAACAGAGAGCCAACCGTAAATCGCAGAAGAAGAAGTAATTCTTTTCTTCTGAGAATAAAAAGTAAATCCCCATCGACAGGAGCAGTCCAGTCGATGGGGATTTTTTCGTATTTCAGACATCAGTCTTCATTGAGTCTGATGCCCTGCCAGGTGGAAACCAGGTCGCCCGATACGGCTATGGTTGGCGTCTGACTCTTCTCATTCACCACTACCGACTTCTGCGCCACATTCGTCTTCACATAGTCGAAGAGATCGCCATAGGTTACCTTGCCCTTACTCTCCTGCAGTTTCTTCAGGAGAAAATAGGTAAAGAGTCCGTGCTTCTTCTCCTTGTAGGGATAAGCCGTCTCGCTACCCTGGGCAGCCGTCATCACGAGCATGTTGCCCTTCGGAGCCTCAGCCTTCGCCTTGAGTACCACGCCTCTGGCAGAAGCCAGCATACCCTCGCCTCGTTTGCTGCCACTGAAGCAGGCATCCATCAGCACCGTTACGCAGGCTGCGTTCAGACCGTTGAGTTCAGCATACAGCCTGCTCATACTGTAACCCGTTGCCAGAATATTGCTCTTGCCATCTACGGGCAGGAGATAGGAGGTGCCGTTACTCTCATCGGGCATTCCATGTCCGGCATAATAGAAGATGAATCTCGCCTCAGCTCCATAAGCCTTGGCGATGTTCTGCATCCAGTTGATTTCCGCCAGCATATTGTTGAGGGTGGCATCCTTGCGGATATGCAGGTTGCTTTCCGGAATGCCGAGCAGCTTGATGCAGTATTCCCTGAAAGCCATACCGTCGTTGAGGGCAAACTCCACGTTCACTTCCTCCTGGTAATTCTCGTTGGCGATGATTACGGCAAAGGTCTTCTCCTGCTTCACCTTCGAAACGGGAATGTTCAGATCCACGTCCGATTTCAGATAGCTTGCCAGCGTGTTCACGCCTTCAGCGGCTCCCGCTGCCTTCGCCGTCTTCCGGGTAGCAACAGACTGATGTTCATCCCTTACAAATTCCTGGGCACAGGTGGAGTCGGTTCTCATTACCTTCACCAGTCCTTTCTTGCCCACAGAGATTCTCTGAGAGTGGACAGGTAGCGAGAACCAACATCCTGCTGCCATCATCACCATCATCATGATATTCTTCCATTTCATACACTAGCGGTTTTGATGTTTACACCTTATTATATATAGAGTTTGATAGATTTCCCTTTAACTTCCCTCTAACTTCCCTTTACTTCCTTCTAACTTCCTTTAACTTCCCTCTAACTTCCCATTTACCAGTCATCCGAGAATCCGTCGGAAGAATCAGCAAGAAGCGCCTCTTTCAGAATGTCGATAATGGAGTTCTGGAAAGCCGAAGCCATCACGAAAGCCTTGCTCGATGCCAGCTTGTGCTTGTCCTTTTCTACATAAGGATAGCAGGAACTGATGTTCCACACCTCATCCTTGCTCACCACCTCGTCATCATCCGCCTCGCCGGTAGCAGCCGCGGCGAGCACACTGGCGATGGCACTTGTCCATCCGCCGCCCGATTTCACGGTCACTTCGTAGCTGTCCATATAGACGCTCACCCTTGCCTTCTCCTCCTTTACGTCCACACGGATATACGGCATCATATCCACCTGATAATGGTTGACTCCGGCATTCTGTCGGGCGATGTTCTCGATATAAGCCTGGGTGATGATCAGTCCCTGTTCGGCATTCTGCTCTCGGATTACGCCGTGGGTATCCTTACTGTTGAATGCGCGGTTGAACCATTCGATGGCTTTTTTGAAAATTTCTGCCTTCGACTGACCAGCGCAGGCGATGACCTCCTGATAGTTCAGGCGGTTCTTGTTGTCCAGAGCTACTTCCTTACTCAGGTTTCCGGCAGCCTCTGTCCAGTTATCACCATATTTATCCTTGGCGTATCTCTCAATCTGTTCGGCTGTAAAGACCTGTGCACTTGCCGTAAGGGTAAGCACGCAGAGAACGAGTGCTATAAGATATTTCTTCATATTATCATTTATATTTTTAATTGATGCTGCAAAGATAGCATTTTAAAAAATATAAACCCGTTCAGATGATAAAAACCTATGCTGCAATGCGTAAAAACTTGCAATTGCCGGCTTTTGATCATCCAAACGGGTGGAATTTTTCGATTAACAGGAGTAATTTTCGCTATTTCTAGTTCTTCACGCTCTTTACGCCCTTGCCCTTGGTAAGATGCAGGGTGGCAGCCTTAAGCTTGTGATTGCTGTGGTCGAAGATGATGGCTGGATCCAGGCGCTTGCCGTCGAAAGACACCTCGAAATGGAGATGCTCTGTGGTGGCCCTGCCAGTGCGGCCCGTAAGACCGATTACCTGACCTGCCTTCACCTTATCACCCTTCTTCACCATATTCTTACTCTGATGGCTATAGAGCGTTTCCAAGCCGTAGGCATGCTTGATGCGGATGCAGTTGCCATAGCCGTAGTAAGGTCCCGAGGCAACCACCACGCCATCGAAGGCGGCATAAATCTCGTCGTTAGGCTTGGTCTTCAAATCCACACCCGAGTGACGGCGGGCACCTCCGTATGGACTGATGACACGGGCATCAGGCAATGGATATGCCCATGCCTTCTCCTCTATCTTCTCCAAATCGAGACGGAAGGTGTTGGTGATAGTAAACGGGTCGTACACCTCGTCAGGGTCGAGAGTCATGGCATGATCGCCACGGCTGCTTCCCGATTTCTTATTTGTTTCCTTATTGTTTCTATCGTTCTTGGAAACGGAGGAGTCCTTGCCACCAATCACCTTGATGCCGATGCGGTTGCCCTCCTTGCGAAACTGCACGGTCTGTCGGCGGAGCTTATGGCTCTTCAGTTCGATGATGGTCTCCGGATTGATGCGCGCACCGTTCACCATGATGGAGAAATCGCAATAGGTCTCTCCGTCTCGGGAGCCCACGATGGCGATGGTCTGTCCGGCATCTATCGACAGTCCCACCTTCACCAGGTTCTCGGCATTGTTGGCATACACGGTTTCCAGACCGTTGTCATGGCGGATCACGATCACGTTGCCCATCGATTCGGTCTTGCGCGAGAGACGCACATAACCATCAAACATCGCCTTCACTGCATCGCCCTTGGCAGTAGAGATGCGCATCACGCTATTGCCATTGATAAGGCTAGCCTTGCCCACAGGAAGCGGGAATGAATATTCCTTGGCACGGAATATCTCAAAGTCAACATTGAAGGCTTGACTCTGGGCAAAGAGACCTGGCGTTGCGATGCTCACCTGCTGTTGCTCGGCGGCAGTAAACTCATTCTTGGCGGGCATGAAACTGCTCAGCGAAAGCATCAGCATTCCCGAGACGGCAGCCAGCCCGATTCTTCTTCTTAATCTTCTGTTTACAATCATTCTCTATTCTTTTTGATACATTTTTAAATTTAACCATTTAATCTTAAAACGCAAAAACATCCATTTTTCCCTCTTCATTCATAGAAAAGAGAAAAATGGATGTTATCTTGAAAACTTACTTCATCAGAATGCCGGTATAGATTCTGCCACTCTCGATGCCCAGCTTCCTAGCCGAGAAGAACTCGTCGCTGTGGGCAAAGGTACAAATGCCGCAATCCTGGATATTCTCCTCTGCCACACCACAGTGCAGCAGGATCTGCTTGTTGCAGAGCGGCAGGTTGATGTGCCACTTCAGCGGCTGCACGATGTTTCCCTCTGCAGCCAGGCGTTCACGCTCGGCAACATCTACCGAAAAGGCGGCATTGGGGCGCTGCTCGGCAATCTCTTCCATCGGGAAGGCTGCCTGCTCGAAAGCCTCATATACCTCATCGCCTACCTCGAAATGCTCCAGGGAGATACCCGGACCTATCACTGCCTTCAGCTTCTTAGGCTCCGTATGATAGGCGAAAGCCATCTCCTGGATGGTCTTGTGGACGATGCGTGCCAACGTGCCTCGCCATCCGGCATGGATGGCTGCCACGGCATGGTGCTCCTCGTCATAGAGCAGGATTGGGATGCAGTCGGCGGTGGATACACCTATGCACACGCCCTTCTCATTGGTCATCACGGCATCCACGCCCTCGAGAATCATCTTGCGGATGTTCTCAGGCATCGAGAAATAATCTCCTGCCACCTGACGGACCTCTACTCCATGCACCTGATGCGGCAGGATGATGTGGTCGATGCTTATGCCCAGCTCATCCGCCAGCTTCCTGCGGTTCTCTGCCACGTGTTCGGCGCAGTCGCCGCAATAGTCATTGATATTGAATTCGCTGTAGTTGCCCTGGCTTACTCCTCCCTTTCGGGTGGTAGAGAAAGCAGTGACGCCCTCAGCGATATGATATTCCTTATTCATATTCGAAATCATCTAAGTCATCTACATCCTCGATTTCATCCTCGTCGATATACTCCACGATGTCCTCGCCCTCAGCCTCGAGTTCCTGCTGGAAGCGGCTCATATCCTTGTCACGGTGAACGAGGGTATCTTCTGAAGTAATCTCCTGCAGCTTGTTGCTCTCTGAATTCAACTCCTTCCAGAGCACATCCTTGAGTTCCTGGATGCCCTGTCCGGTAACTGATGAGATGAATACCACCGGAAGATCGGTTGGCAGGGTCTCCTTCAGCATCTCGATGAGCTCCTCGTCCAGCAGGTCACACTTGGTGATGGCGAGCACGCGATGCTTGTCGAGCATCTCTGGGTTGAAGTTCTTCAATTCGCCCAGCAGCACCTCGTATTCCTTCTTGATGTCGTCGGTATCGCCTGGAACCATGAAGAGGAGCAGCGAGTTGCGCTCGATGTGTCGCAGGAATCGCAGTCCCAAGCCCTTTCCTTCGCTCGCTCCCTCGATGATACCCGGGATATCTGCCATCACGAAACTCTGATGGTCGCGGTAATCCACGATTCCCAGTGATGGCTCAAGGGTGGTAAACGGATAGTTGGCTATCTTTGGACGGGCACTGGATACGGCAGAGAGCAGGGTTGACTTTCCGGCATTAGGGAAACCCACAAGACCCACATCGGCAAGGAGCTTCAGCTCCATGATGATGGTCATCTCCTGCATCGGCTCACCTGGCTGCGCATAGCGTGGAGCCTGGTTGGTAGAGGTACGGAACTGGAAGTTGCCCAGTCCGCCGCGTCCGCCCTTCAGGAGCAGTACTTCCTGACCGTCGTAAGCCACGTCGCAGACGAACTTACCGGTTTCGGCATTATACACCACGGTACCGCAAGGCACATCGATATAGATGTCCTTACCATCAGTGCCGTGGCACTTGTCACGTCCTCCATTGCCACCATGCTCGGCGAAGAAGTGGCGCTGATACTTCAGATGCAGCAAGGTCCAGTAGTTGTGGTTGCCGCGAAGATAGATGCTTCCTCCACGTCCGCCATCGCCACCGTCAGGTCCACCATTCGGTTGGTACTTCACGTGGCGCAGGTGCATGGAGCCTTTACCACCCTTACCAGAGCGGCAGTTGATCTTTACATAATCTACGAAATTGGATTCAGCCATTGATTTTTCTTTTATTATTTAACGAATAAATCTTCCCCGCAGTCTTGCGGGGAAGATTATTATATCTTGATTACAAGTTGTCGATCACATTGCAAACACGAGCAAAGATCTCATCTACTGTTCCGAGACCCTCGATGTGGTGGTGGATACCCTCCTTCTCATACCAGTCGATGAGAGGAGCAGTCTGTGTATGATATACGTTGAGACGCTTCTTGATAGTCTCCTCGTTGTCATCAGAACGGCCACTCAACTTACCGCGGTTGAGCAGACGAGCCATCAGCTCATCTTCTGGAACGGCAAGCTCAATCATGGCAGCGATCTTGTGACCACGCTCAGAGAGCATCTTCTTCAAAGCCTCAGCCTGTGGAGTGGTACGTGGGAAACCGTCGAAGATCACACCTGCGTGATCCTTGCCAAAGCTGTCATATACGCTAGCGAGGATGTCGATCATCAACTCATCTGGAATCAACTGACCATTGTCGATATAACCCTTGGCTGTCTTACCAAGCTCTGTACCATTCTTGATTTCGTTACGAAGAACGTCACCTGTTGAAATGTGACCGAGACCATACTTCTCGATCATCTTGTCGCTCTGTGTACCCTTACCAGCACCTGGAGCGCCGAAAATTACGATATTTTTCATTTTTACCTTAATATATATAAATTGTTTTATGTTGTGTCAGAAATTAATATTCATTCATCCATTTCTGCCCCCAAGGAGACAAAAGTATAGCAATCGTTACACCAAAGAAAACAGTGAACATACCTAAAAAGATTAAAGTGTTCATACTTATATCCTCCTATTTTTATTATTAAACTTAGTATATTTTTTACGTCTTTCTTCTTTCTCTTTCTTACCTTTCTTGTCAAAATACAGAGCAACCCAAAAAAGCCCCACTGCCAAGATAAAGCTAATCAGATAAATAAGCCAATGAAGTTCTTCCCCAATATCACCAACAAAAGTCGTTATAAACGCTGCTGTTATAAGATATTTGGAGACATCCAAGCAATAATCACTAATTTTCTCCCACATGCTTCACCCCCTATTCTTCTACAATCGTGTAGATGTCGCGGAGGTTTCTGCCTTCTTGGTCATAATCTAATCCATATCCTACGATGAAATCGTTAGGGATTTCCATTACGGCATAGTTGATGTCCAGATCCACCTTCAGATTGCCCGGCTTCACGAGGAGCGAGCAGACCTCAATGCTGGCTGGATTCTTCTTCTTCAGATCCTCGATCATGTGAGCCATGGTAAAGCCGGAATCCACGATGTCCTCCACAATCACCACGTGGCGACCGGTAAGATCCTGGTTCAGACCCATCAGGGTCTTCATGCTGCCGGTAGAACTGGTGCCCTCGTAGGAAGCATACTTCACAAAAGAAATCTCGCTTGGTACCGTAATCATTCGCATCAGATCGGCAGCGAAGATAAACGAACCATTCAACACAGCCAGGAACACCGGAGTCTTATCCGCATAATCCTGGTTCAATCGGTCGGCAACGACCTGTACCTTCTTCAGAATATCTGCCTCTGGAATAGAGGTCTTGAAGGTCTTATCCTTGATTTTTACTATGCCCATAGTCTTGATGATATAATATTTTCTGCAAAATTACGAAAAAATCGTGAAACTTCATCCATTCATCGACTTTTTTTAGTACTTTTGCATTAAAATAATCAGATAATCGGACATAACATACATTAATATATGAAAATATTCACTAGTGCTCAGATACATGAGCTGGATAAATACACCATTGAGCATGAGCCGATCACATCGCTCAACCTGATGGAAAGGGCGGCAAAGGCGCTCACCCGTGCCATCGAGCAGGAATGGTCTAACAGAACGCCGGTCGTGGTCTTCGCCGGTCCGGGAAACAATGGGGGTGATGCACTTGCCGTGGCACGCCTCCTCAGCGAAGACGGCTATGGGGTGAGTGTATTCCTATTCAATGTGCACAACAAGCTTTCTGCCGACTGTGCCACCAACAAGAAACGACTCATCGAGGGTAAGCGCGTCAAGCAGTTTACCGAGGTCACCGTCAACTTCGACCCTCCTCAGCTCGAGGCGGGAATGCTCGTGGTGGATGGCCTCTTCGGCAGCGGACTCAACAAGCCGCTGGCGGGCGGATTCGCTGCCATGGTGAAATACATCAACCAGAGTGCGGCAAAGATCGTGAGCATCGACCTGCCTTCCGGCCTGATGAGCGAGGACAATTCCTACAACATCAGCGCCAACATCATCCGTGCCGACCTCACCCTCACCCTGCAGCAGAAGAAGCTGTCGATGATGATGGCAGACAACCAGCAGTACCTGGGCAGAATCAAGGTGCTTGATATCCGACTCTCTCCTGAGTTCATCCAGCGCACCGAGAGCCGTTGCAGCATTCTTGAGGAGAAGGACATCCGCCAGCTCCTGAAGCCTCGCGGCGACTTCGCCCACAAGGGCAGCATGGGCACGGCGCTCCTCATCGCAGGCAGCTATGGCATGTCGGGCGCTTCGGTCCTTGCCACCAGAGCCTGCCTCAGAACGGGTGTGGGAAAGGTGATTACCCATACGCCTAAGAGAAACTACGAAATCATGCAGATTTCCGTGCCCGAGGCGGTACTGCAGATGGATACGGAGGAAACCATCTTCAGCGAACCGGTAGATACGGAAGATTACCACGCCATGGGCATCGGTCCGGGACTGGGAACCAGCGAGGCGACAGCCATCGCCCTGATTGCCCAGCTCAGAAGATGCACCTGTCCGGTAGTGGTGGATGCCGATGCACTCAACATCCTTGCCAGTCACCGTGCCTGGATGCAGCAGTTGCCTAAGAACCTCATCTTCACTCCACATCCTAGGGAGCTTGACCGTCTGGCTGGCATCACCAGCAGCAACTGCACCGAGCGCCTCTACAAGGCATGCGAACTTGCCGACCGTCTGCACGGCTACATCCTGCTGAAGGGACATTTCTCTGCCCTCTGTCATCCGGATGGTAAGGTGGAGTTCTGCTCTACGGGCAACAGCGGTATGGCTACGGCGGGCAGTGGCGATGTGCTTACAGGCATCATCACCGCTCTTCTGGCTCGTGGCTACAAGCAGGCAGATGCTGCCCGCATCGGTATGTACCTCCATGGTCTTGCCGGCGACCTCGCCATCAAGGACCTGGGCAAGGAAAGCCTCATCGCCAGCGATCTCATCGATTACCTGCCGAAGGCATTCCTCAGAATGGAAGAATAAAATTGGAAAAGTATAAGAATGCAGAAAGGGTGTGCTCGTGTGAGCACACCCTTTCTGCATTCTTATATGCTATTGTTTATACTATGCATCCAGTGAATTTCTGGCTTCATAGAAGCGCTTTTCCAGTTCACGTCGCAGGTCGTCCTTGCGGTCCATATTCAGCTTCTTGCGGATATGGCTGCGCTGACTGGTGATGTTCGATTCACTCTTGTTCAGTTCGATGCAGATTTCCTTCAGCATCTTACCTTCCAGCACCATCTGGCAAATCACTCGCTCACTGTTGGTGAGGTCGGCACATACCAGATCCCAAGCCTTCTTGCTCAGTTCGCTGGTCTTCAACTGTTCTGCGGCACGGTCCAGGATATTCTGCTGCTGTTCCGGGCGCAGGCGGCTCAGCAGGTTCACCGCCATATCCTTCTCTTCATCCTTCAGGTCGGCAAGCATGTGCAGTGCCTTCCTCTCTTCTTCCCTAAGCTGCTTGGGTTGTCTGAGTTCCTTGACCATGACTGGTTCCCAGTTATAGAGCCAGACATACAGAATCATCAGGAAACCTACCAGAACTGCCTTGATGCTGAAGAGCAGCACGGAGATCTGCGTATGCGAGATGGCTACCGCTACCACTGGCAGAAGAGCGATGGTAAAGCCGAAAGCGGTTCGGTTGAGCTGCTGGCTCTGGGCGGTAATGGCAAGTATAAACATGATGAAGATATTGCTCATCACGCTCAGGTTGTCCCGGTCACCCTGATAGTGCAGACAGAGCATACTGTCTATCGCCAGCTTCACGAATACGAGGATATAGAGCAGGGAGATGCCGGTCTTGAATACCACCTTGCGCTTCAGCACCACATACATCAGCAGCGCCAGTGCGAGGGTATGGACTACATTATAGAACATGCCCCCCCCATGCTTTCATCATGTAAAACAAAAGGAAGTGGTAGGGTATGATGACCATCTCTACCAGAGTCAAAAGGACGAAAGCGATCACCCTTCGGCGATCCACCACTCCACAGTAATCAGGGCATAAATGATGTTCCAAGCGCAAACACCAATCCCAAAGTTTGTTCTTAGCTTTCATTTTCTTGCTTTCAATTTACTTATAATTTAAACAGTCGTTTATACTTTTACATCATCAAAGTCTTGCCCGCTTGGGGAACTTTGCATACCTTTCAGGAACTCTGAGTCCTGAATTCATTATTGAATTATCAGTTTAGTCTTCTCTGCCGCAAAATTACAACTAAAATTCGAAAAAGACTAAGAAAATAGGTAAAAAAGTGGATAAAAAAGCAAAAAACAGATAAGAAAAAGCATTTTTCAGGGTTTTTCAGTGTTTCATTCATGCGGTTTTTATTCGGTATCAGCATTTTTAGGCACATTTTTCTTGGCAGCAATCGAAAAAGACGCTATCTTTGCAATCGTAAAAACAAAGTTCGCGGTTTCAAGCCCGAGCTTCCAATCAAACCCCAAAGTTGCCAACAGGCATCTAAGAACAATGGAGTAGATGATAAAGATGATGATGAGTAGAAGAAGAGTAAATGATAGACTTACTATTCTTTAATAAATAAAGTCTAGTTTCAAGCCTATTGAATGGAAGGAAAAGGAAATTAAGAAAAAGAAAAAGTATAAGTATAAGTATAAGTATAAGTAAAAGATGATGATGCGTTTCTCTAGAGAGACCATTTGTCATTCTTAAATCATTAAAAGATTTTAAGTATGAACAGAAGGATTTTAATTGCGCTACTGGCTGTTGGTAGCTTCATCTGCCCAGCCGTCGCTCAGAAGGTGGCCTTGAAGACGAATCTTCTTTATGATGCTACAAGCACCATGAATCTCGGCTTCGAATTTGGCCTTTCCCCAAAATGGACCTTGGATGTATCCGGCAACTACAACCCGTGGACATTTTCCAAGAACAAGAAGTGGCAGCACTGGCTTGTTCAACCAGAAGCTAGATACTGGTTCTGCAATAAGATGATGGGCTCCTTCATCGGCTTCCACGCCCTCGGAGGTTCTCATAACATAGGTAACGTAGATCTTGACTTCAAGTTCCTCGGTACCGACTTCTCCAAATTGAAAGATTACAGATACGAAGGTTGGTTCGTAGGTGCAGGTGTTGCATACGGTTATACCTGGGCTCTCTCCAAGCATTGGAACTTCGAGGCTGAACTCGGAGTGGGATACGTTTATTCGAAATCGGATAAATATGAATGCCCACAGTGTGGTGAAAGACTCGAAAAAGACAAGGCGCATCACTACGTAGGACCCACCAAGGCGGCACTCAATCTGGTGTATGTCTTCTAATTCATGATACATTATTATATTAATAAGTAAAAACTGAAGATTATGAATACATATAAGATTTTAAACAAGACACTTGGAGCCGTCGCCCTCAGCATTCTGTTTAGCACCAACGCTATCGCTCAGGAACAGGCTGCCAAGGATATGAAAGTCCTAAACAAGGAAATCAAGAAGAAAGGCAATAAGGTAAACGTCTATATGGATCTCAACCTCGATGACGTGAAACTGGCAAGCAATAAGGGTCTCATCTTTACACCTATTTTATATAAGGGTGAGGATACGCTCAAACTCCCGGCTGTGGAGGTGATGGGTAACAAGAGATACATCTACTACCAGCGTACCAAGAAGACCGCTACACAGAACCCGCTCATCGTTGCCAAGCGTGAAAACAAGGAGCCACAGACGCTCCGATACGCATACTCGGTTCCTTACCAGAACTGGATGAAAAACTCCAACTTCGCCATCAGCAATGATGCCTGTGGATGTAACCAGAAACTGCTGGCAGAAAACCTGCTCACCAACAATGGCGAGGCACTCGTTACTCCTCAGCAGCTCTATCAGGCTTATCAGCAGCCAAAGGCGGAGGCAGTGAAGATCAGACAGGAAAACGGTTCGGCTAGACTCAACTTCCGCATCAACAAGTGGGATATCGTGAAGGATCTCGGTAACAATACCAAGGAGTTGGCTACTATCAAGCAGACGCTCGACCTCGTGAAGAACGATCCGGATGTAACCATCACTTCCATCACCCTCCACGGTTATGCTTCTCCTGACGGCAGCTATGCCAACAACGACAAGCTGTCTCGCAACCGTACCCAGGCTCTCTACAACTACCTGCTGAAGACCTACCCTATCGACAAGAAGCTCTTCAAGGTAGAATCTACAGCTGAGGATTGGGAAGGAACACTGGAGTACATCAAGAGTCACAACATCCCTCAGAAGGAAGCTGCTCTCAAGATCATCAACAGCGATATGACTCCTGACCAGAAGGAACAGACGCTCGCAGCCAAGGCAGGCGATGCATTCCGATTCCTCGTTGACAAGGTTTGGCCAGGCTTGCGCCGCACAGATTACACCATCGAGTACGACGTGAAGGCATTCAACCTCGAAGAGGCTCGCAGAGTAATCAATACCCGTCCACAGAAGCTCTCTCTCCAGGAGATGTACATGGTGGCAAACAGTTATCCGAAGGGAAGCGAAGAGTACAACAATGTATTCGACACCGCAGTCAAGATGTTCCCAGAAGATAAGCTCGCCAATCTGAATGCAGCCCTTGCAGCCATCGACAGAGGTGACAAGGTAAGCGCAGAGAAGTATCTGAAGAAGGCTGGCACCGGTGCCGAAGTAGATAATGCCCGTGGTTGCCTCGCCGTTCTCAATGAGGATTACGAAGCTGCCAAGCAGTACTTCCAGAAGGCAGTAGCCGGAGGCTTGAAGGGTGCTCAGGAGAATCTCAACAAGCTGAACAAGATTGTGGAATAAGAGTTTGATTTTTAAGTAATGCATATCAGGAAGTTAAAGGAGTTAAAGAAGTTAAGGAGTTAAGACGTATGTCTTACTGCTTAAAAAACACGCCAAAAAGACTGTTGTCTTAACTCCTCAGCAACCGTAGGGAGCGATAACTCCTTGACTTCTTTAACTCCTGAACTTGCGAGACTTGAATTAAGTATAAGCAAAAGAATAAACAATAATATTAATATAAACTAAAAAATTTAATTTAAGAACAAGAAAAGAAAGAATAGTATTTGATTACCCCCGGGCGAAGCCAGTGATGAGGTCTGAGAGACCCGTCCATTTCGCAACTCTCAAAACTAAAAAATTTGTATAACACTTAATAAGTAAAAGATTATGAAGAAAATGAATTTGCTCGTTATGAGCTTGGTATCAGCAGCAGCGTTATCTTTCTCAAGCTGCAGTAACAATGATGATTTAGGTGGTGGCGCAGGTACGCAGTCACAGGTAAAGGGTTTCTATATGACATTGGCCGTACAGACTCCTACTAGCAATGGTACAAGAACCTCTATTGAAAATCCAATACCTACAGAGGATGCTACCGCAGCAGAAGCAGCAGTTAAGAATGGTACTTTCTACTTGGTTGATGCAAATGGAGCCGTTGTATTTAGCAAGACTCTGACCGGTCAGAATTGGACAGGAGCTATCAAGGACCAGACAGGTTCTCAGAAGGATGGTAAGACTACACTTCAGATTCAAGTAGAAAATGTAGCTGCAGGTGCTACCTATAAGGTATATTTCAAAGCTGGTTCAACCGATATGGATACTGTAGAGCCGTTTACTATCGAAACAGGTAAGAGCAAGACAGGCGTGTTTACTGCAACTGGCATTACACAGACATTCAAATCAACATCAGCTTTTGCTAAGCCATGTGATACAGACAACGACTTCTCTATGTTCAACCAGAATGATGCAACAACCGATGGTAATGGTTATACTGTCACATTCACTGATGCCAACAAGGTTGAAAACAACCCTGCAAAGGTTATGTACAATAACGCAGTAAGCGCAATCAAGATTGAGCGTGTAACAGCTCGCGTTGATGTTCCTACTAGTACAGAAGCTCTTTTGGGCGAATACCCAGCAAACGCTTCACAGGCATTGAAGAATGCAATTGACGATGCTAAGAAGAAGGTTACAAAGATTGAATTGGTTCGCTATGCACTCTCTAACATTACAAATAAGGCATACGTTATGCAGAATTGGAATGTAGCAAATAGAGTTTGGAGCCTTGCAATTCCTACAGACGCTACATTGTCTCAGAAAAAGGACGCATTCGGTGAGAAGTATTTGCTCAAGGATGGTGGCTTCAAGGTTTTGAAGGGTGCTAAAAATGACTATATCTTTGAGAACAACATGTCTGACGCAACTGCAATGTACTTCGAGTACAAGGTTACTTTGGATGCAAATCAGTTTAAGAATGCTGCAGGTGAGCTTATGCCAGCTGACTTCCAGGATGGTACATTCTATCGTTACAACAACGTTATCTACACAAGCTTTGAGCAGATTATGAAGGCTTATGCAGACGTTGCAGGACTCTTCGAGAGCAAGACAGCTGCCCAGTTGAAGACAGAATTGGAAAATGCAAAGAAAGTTGAAACAACTGAAGGTGCAAAGGATGTAGAGACCAAGTTGTCAGAATTCCGTGCAAAGTATGGCATTGAGGTGTTCAACGAGGGTAAGACATACTACAAGCAGGTTATTAAAGACAACCAGTTGGACAAGAACGTTATCCAGCGTAACACTATTTACCGCTTACAGGTTAACAAGATCTTCAACGTAGGTGCACAGGTTCCTAACGGTGAGATTGACAAGAACGGTTTGTTCTACCTCGACGTAACTGTAACTGTTAACCCTTGGGTTCTCAATGTACAGGGTGTTGAGTTGGGTGACTAATCCCAATCACTTCGCTTAATCAAGCATAAACAGAAAAAAATGAATGATCCGGGGATGTACCCCATCCCCCGCTCTCAAGATAATTCTTGAAACAACAATACTCTCAATCTCCCGGGGGCTACCCCGCCTCCGGGAGATTACAAAAACAAAAGATGATTTTTGCCGCCAACAGATGGCGGGAACCCCTATCGTGCTGAATCAGCACCACTCAACAAGAAAAAAAAGATGCCGGAGGCTACCCCACTTCTTACGCCCTACGGCACACTAGATATAAGTATAAGTAAAAGAATTAATAAAACACAAACGATATGAAACATTTCATCATCAAAAACGGTTGCAAAGTGGTTTGTATCTCAGCCATCGCACTCTCTTCGCTTTCATCATGCATGAAAGACGATCTGACGAATTGTCCTGCACCTAAGGTGTCGCTCAAGTTCGATTATACATATAATGTTGAGAACGCTGATGCCTTCTCCCAGGAAGTGAAAAACCTCAACGTCTATGTTTTCGATAAAAACGGTAAATACTTCGATACCTATACGCAGTCAGCCGACAAATTCGAAACGGGTCACAGCATGGACATCACAGACTTACAGGAAGGTAAATACACCTTCGTCTGCCTGGCACGTGACAAGAAACCTACAGGTAGCAGAGCCGACGGTGACGACGAGATGGAGTTCAGCTTCACCCAACTCACACCAGGTGTTTCTACCATCAACGACCTGCAGGAGGAAATGGGAAAGAAAGACGGAGAGGCTTCTGTCAACAACAAGAAGTTCACCGCTCTCTACACTGCCCAGACATCTCTCGACTTCAAGGGCAAAAAGGACACATCCGGCAAACTGAGTCTGATGAAATGTACCAAGACCTACCGCATCGTGATGCTTCCTTACGATAACGACCAGCAGGGATTCGTGGCAGAAAACTTCGACGTAAGAATCAAGGGTTCGGCTGCCCTCCTCGACTACAAGGGCGACAAGGTAAAGGATGAAAACGGCGTAGAACAGAACAAGCCGATTACCTACGTGCCTTACAACGAGAAACTGGTGGTTAACACCAGCGGTAATACTGAGGTAGAAGGTGAAGAAATCGACAAGGCTCTGGTTTACGACCTGTCTTCTTCCAGAATGTTCGAGCGCAAAGACGATGTAAGCACCCGCAACACCGAAAGCACGGAGTACGACGACAAGCGAATCGTAATCACCGACAAGCGCACAGGCAAGGTAATCTTCAACCACTCACTGCCTTGGTTCCTCGCTCTCTGCGGCGAGCGCACCGACAAGGGCTGGGAGGATCAGGAATACCTCGACCGCCAGGATCACTACACCCTCGTATTCTACGTTCCAAGTCCAGGTTCCGACTACCACATGGATGCTAGAATCAAGGTGAATGGATGGGTTCTCAATCTGCAGAATGCAGACCTCGGATCCAAATAAGGAAACAGTGCTACCCACACTGTATAGAGAGAAAGAAAAGTATAAGTATAAGTAAAAGATTAAAAAGATGAAACGCTATAACTCAACTTTGATCAAGATGACACGCCGGCTAGGCATGGCTATCGCAGCCTTGCTCATGTTGAGCACAATGGCATCTTGTTCAGACCAAGATTCGCAGGCACCTGCAACTGGCGATGAAGCTTACCTCAACCTGAGCTTCTCTACCGCCAGCGCCACGACTTCCAGAGCAAGCAGAGCTGAGGACATCGGAAACAACGAGACTCAAGCTAATCCTACCGCTGAGAGCGACATTCATAGCATCAAGGTATGGGTGTTTAAATCAGAAACAGGAGCAAGCGCCAATCCGATTGCTTACAAGGAAGATACACCATCTGCTGTTGACGGTAAACCCGTCAACGGCAACTACACGCTGAACTTGAGATTCTTGCGTAAGATCAACGGTGAAGAACTCAAAAATATCGACCTCTATATTCTGGCAAACTCAGAGAGTACCAATATGGCAGAGAAGCTGAATGGCAAGGATCTCCGCAGCATTACCCGTGCAGACCTGCAAAAGGTAACCTTCGATGATCCATTCGGCATTACCACAGGAGGCAAGGCTCAGACTACAAAGGTTCCTAACGGCAAGGGTCTCCCTATTTCCCGTGCCATTACCAACATAGCAATAGCCGATCACGTAGCTGATACAGAGATTGAGGCAAAGAGCAAAGGTATTTCGATTCCTCTGGTTCGCGCCGTTTCCAAGCTTCACTTCTATTTCGCCCGCACGGCAGATGCTGATGCCTTGACAGAAAATGTGAAGGTAACAGGAATTGAAATAGATGGAAACACCTTCCCTACAGAAAGCTATGTTTTCCCTGATGAAGAGGATTATGCAACTGCTGATGCCAACAAGGCTGCAACAAGCAATAAGTACGGAACTCCTTCTTATGTTCCTACTCTACTCAAGCTTGACGGTGTAGAGAATGCCAAAATCAAGGCTGTAGCAGATCCGCTTGCTTATAAGCGAGGAGAAACCGAAACTGCTCAGACTTATATGGACCGCATGAATAAGGAAATCGGTGGACATAACTTGAGCTATCTTCGTGAAACCAACAAGCCTATCACAGGTAAGATTTACTATCAGTTGGCTGACGGCGGCAGCGTAAAACATCAGGAATTCACCATTCCATCCAGCGGCAACGCTATCCGCAACCGAGAGCTCGTAGTTTACGGCTACTTCCTCCAGGGTGGAGCCCTCTGCCTCGACTGGCAGGTAATGCCTTGGAACAAGGTAACTTCCGAAATCAGTTGGAGCAATGTAAATTGCCAGATGTTTGCTTGGCATAAATCATCTCCAAGTGCTACAACGGGTGATGAAGAAGGTAAATACTGTCTGGTAAACTTTCCAAGATATGAAACCGACAAGCACAACTCTCTAGTGGCTAGGTCATCAGGAGCAGCCTACTACATCAAGGTAGATGGTCCTACCGGACTGGTTTGGAAAGCTCATCTTACCAATACAGATGATTTTCAATTCTCCTATGGTAGTTCTATAGAGAACCAGACAAACTGCGTTTCTACAGGCATCGCCCGAACAGCTCCTTATCAGATCAAGGTAGAAGCCAAGAATCCATGGACAGAAGGAACATCATTTGATCAGTTGACAGAATGGGCAAAAGCTAAGGGCAGCAATCCTGTATATACAGACCTCTACGTAACCGTATCACTGGATGGAATCCATGAATACGAAGTGGAAATCAATCCAAACGACGCCGGAGGTATGTACAAGAACGGAAGAAAGTTTGCAGGAACCAACACCCGCATCCGCATCTTCCAGCTGCAGGCTACCAAGGGAACTGCCTACGATAAGCTTCAGAGCAATAGTGGACATTATACTAATTATTTAAAATAAGGAGGGCAAACAATGAAAGCAATATCAAAATACTTTGCGATGTGTGCAATCGCCCTCTTAGGGCTTGCAAACACATCTTGCATGAGCGATGATATGGACGGCACACCGAGTTGCGACTACGATGTGGTGCTGGAATATAAAGTAGGCGGTTCTGCTACTGAAACCCGTGCAGCTGTTACCCGCGCAGAAACTACTGAGGTTGGAAATGAAGATCTCAATGAAAACAAGATCAATCGACTCGACCTCTTCGTTTTCGATGCAACCGGAAAACTCGTCAAGAGTCTTCCTCTTACAGATGCTTCCGTTCAGGGCAGTCCTACTACAGAATACAAGCACAAGAAGTTGGAAAGCGACCAGCTGAAGCGTTCGGAGATTACAGGCAACACCCTCTATCTGGTGGCAAACCTGGATAATATCAGCGGAATCACAACATTGGATCAATTGAAAGCTGCCACCATCAACAAGGCAGCCACCTTCAATCCCAAGGCAAAGCAGACTTCATTCGTGATGGATGCCAAGATGGAGGAGACGAAACAGATTGTGAACGGAACGATTCACATCCAGTTCCAGCTGAAGAGAGCGCTTGCCAAGATTCGCCTCAACGTAAAAGATGACAAGGGCAAAACAGTAGCTCCTACAGAGTATGCCTGCCAATTGATGCACTACGCAGCAGATGGCGCTATCATCGCAGAAGGTAACATCACCGACAATGCATTGAATACAGATGCCGCTGCCAGCAGCAAGGTAACCGCTCCTGCCGTCACACAAGACAACAAGGCTGTGTTCTACTCATACGCCAACAGTTGGATTGACAAGACAACAAAGAATCCGTATAAAGAAGAGCCAATCGATGCAGAAAAGCAGACCTACATCCTGCTCAAGGCAAAATACAAAGGCACGGATTACTTCTACAAGGTGCCGGTTAACAAGCGCCTCTTCGCAGGCAACGATGCCACAACAATAGATTGGGCAAACTACGAGCCTCTCTATCGCCTCGACCGCAACACCATCTACGACGTAACAGCCACTGTGGACAGAGAAGGAGGCAGTGATCCAGAGCATCCGGCGGAACTGAAAGTCTTACCAACAGTATTGCCTTGGGAAACCGGAGCAAATTACACTTTCAATGATGCCATCTCTATCAAGACAAACATCGAGAAGAATGGCGAGAACAGTAATGAAATAGCATTCAACAATGCTACATTCGGACCAAAGATCTCATTCACCGAGATGAATACCAATGGCAAGAGCTGGGTGCTCCAGACAGATAGCCCAGACTACGGATTCATTTATGCCGAAAATGTAAAAACTGATGGTTCTTACGATCTGGCTGACGTAATGACCGTGATTACAGGCAACGGTACCACTACAGAGGTTGCTCCTTTCTACGTGGTTCCAAGATCGGTACTCGACTATACCCAGCGTGACAACTATACCTGCCGTGTATATATGGTAGCCTATAGTCCAAACATGAAGGTAATCATCAATGCTCCTTCTGATGGAAGCGCAGGTACAGCCACAGGAACGGGATCGAAGACCGAAATGGTTTTCACCCAAGTAAAGTAAACTAAGAGATATAAACAACTATAAATGACAAACATCATGAAAACGTTGAATATATATAAGAATACGACACTGGCACTTATGGCTCTCACCATGGGATTATCCCTTGTGGGTTGCGCAGAAGACTCTGAGCTCATCTATCAGGGAGCTCAGCAGTTGAGCGTGAAGCCTCTCATCCTTGACAACAAGGTTTCGAGAGCAACTACCGCTTCTGAAGCAAGCCTCAACGAGGATAAGCTCTATAATTTCAACATCAAGATGTTTGGTGAATATAATGAGTGCAAGGTAGATAAGACTTTCACTGACAACTTAGAGAAAGGCAAGGAGGAAGTGATTGCTCAAAATAACTGGAAGGTGGAGAAAGATCTGCAGGAAGGTAATACTTACAGCGTGAAATCTGTGGCTAATGCCACAGGTTCAGGCGCTGTGCAGACCGACGTGGATATCTGGAAGCCATACGATGCTACCAGCAACAGCAACAAGATGTTTCTGATGAGTAGCATTCAGGACTACCAGGTAACCAAGGAACCTACACAGACCATTCCAGTTAATCTGGCTCGTGCTGCTGCCAAGATTGCCCTTACCATTCATGTTGACGTAGAAGGTTATACAGCAGGTCAGGCAAAATGGCAGTTGAAGAACTACAATGCCAAGACTACTATCTTCGGCAGCAATACAGAAACTGAGTTGAAGGATGGTGAAATGGTGGAAGCACAGGGTGGAAGTGGCGAATATACCGTTACCACTTACAGCTATGCCACTCAGTGGGATGACGACACCAAGGCGCCAGCCATCTACCTCCAGGTTCCTCTTACAGCCGATGGCAATACGGAGATGAACTATTACAAGATTCCTGTCCGTGACCCTAAGGCTACCGGTGAGGATGCCAAGAAGCTGAACCGCAACACCATCTATACCATTGATGCCAAGATCAACAACAAGGGCGGTAGCTCTGAGATTGGTTACATCACTACTGGTAAGGTTGTCTATGATGTTCTCCCTTGGTCGGATGGCGGTACTACTGATATCGATGCCAATACTTCGTATCTGATGGTTACTCCAAAGGTTGTCTATATGAAGAATGTAGATAAAGATATGAGCGTGACTTACAAGTCTTCCAGCCCAGTGACTATCGTTAGCAAAAAGGTGTACTACATCGATAATGAAGGAAATACAGAAGAGTATTTTCAAGGATATGTAGAAACTGTCTATGAAACGACTATAGAAAAAGTATGGGTAGATGGGCATTGGAGTTGGCATGGATGGATTGATGGACACTACGAAGATAAAGAAGTAAAAAAAGAAGTCCAGTTCAAACCATACCCAACCAAGATGGAATTGCAGAACGAAAAGGATGGAGAAAATCTCGGTGGTAAGATCGTCATTAATTCTCCTATTCCGAAGAATCGCTTCTCCAAGTATATCGTCTTGACATTAAAAAATGCTGAGGGTAAAGAAGCAACTGTAAAGTACAAGCAGTCACCTCTGATAGAAACCCAGAACTTCTTCGGAGACTATTCTTCTAGAAGTAAAAGCGGATGGGCATATCGCAAACCTACTGGGGAACTTGTTAAAAAAGGGCTTACAACTTCTGATTATAAAGGTGGATATAAAGCAAAGTATTTTGAAAATGGAGATATAAAATACTTTGCCAACAAGGAATCCAGCGGAAATAAGAATAACAGAATGTACATCATACAGGTATCCAGTACGAAAGATAGCAAATATAATATTGCGCATCCAAACACCGACAAAGCTACTGGCTATACAAACGACGAAGTCGTATCCCCTGCATTTATGATTGCTTCACAGCTTGGAGCTGTACAATCGGCAAATTTTGATCAAGACAAAGCAAAGACGCATTGTGAAACGTATAGGGAAGTAAAGAAAGAAAACGGCAAACAAGTTATATATGACGGTTGGCGTCTCCCAACAAAAACAGAGATACAATTCATTGTTGACTTCCAAAAGGAATCATACAAGAATAACAAAGGTGAGAAAAAACAGCCAATCAAGCCAGTATTGGAAGGAGCGAATTATTATACATTGAATAATATTGATGTTGCAACCAACATCAGTGGAGCCAACTCTGGTACTTTCGTCCGCTGCGTTCGCGACCTCACCCCAGCAGAGGTTGAAGAGTTAGATAAACAAATGAAGTAATAACATTTAAGGAAGTTACGAAATGAAAAAGATAAAGACATATATCGGAATAATGGCAGCGCTGTTAACAATGTTGACAGCCTGCACCGACAGCATGGTGGACAATGGCGTTCCTTCCAAGAATGAGATAGGCACGTATCAAGCCCACTTCACCATCTCCGTTCCAAACTACTCGAAAGTAGAGAGCAGAGTAGCTAACTTCGCAACCGAAGGTATTGCAAGCGCTGACGATATGAAGCTGCTATGCTTTGACAAAGATGGTTATTTCCTGGGACTTGCCAGAAATCTGAATATCCAGTCGGTGGCAACCAATGAAATCAATTCGGATGGTGGATCGGACAAGAAGAATATCTCAGCAACGATTCCTACGGGAACCGCCCGCATCCACATCATGGCGAATGCCACTGCAGAAAATACAGTAACTACCGGCAACCAGGCGATTGATTTCAGCAAGTCTGCAGAATGGATTGGAAGACATGAGAACAACCTCATGACTAGCTTCGATAACAGAAACAACAGTCAGCAGCACGACAAGATGGTGTATTGGGGTTATGTAAAGAAGAATACTCCTGAAGAAATGACAGATTTCCTCACCAAGGATGTAGTGGCAAACAATGTGATCCATCTGCTCCGCAACCGTGCCAAGATTGAAGTGAAATGGGAGGATCCAAACATCCAAAACATCAGATATGCACTGGGCAACGTGATGCAGCATGGTACGGTAGCTCCATTCAATAGAGATAAGGAAAAGCTGACTTTCCCTGAAACCAATATGCTGACAGATGCAGCTGCGTGGAAAGCAGAATGCACCTACATTACTCCATCGCTGGATCCAACAAGATGGCCTTCTGAAGGAGAGAAATTCTCTGTAGGAAATGAAGAGATGTGGCCAAACAGCAGCAACCTGCCTATGCAATATACATTTGAGCAGGAAAACTCTTTGGAAAAGCCACTCAAGGTAATCATGGAGGTGACATACAAGGACGGAGATACAAAATGGTTCCAGGTTCTGCTCCAGAACGAGGGTGTTCAGATTCCTGTCAAGAGAAACCATCTCTACCGAATCAACATCAAGAGATTGGGCAAGAATCTGGGTTACAGCTCAGCAGAACTTGCATACAATGGTACTCCTGCCAACAACCCATGGATTACGGTAGAAGATATCATCCAGGAAATTTCTGATGGTACTTATACGATGAATATCGTAGATGGTACTTACCAGATGTTGACACAGGAATCAGCCAACAGCGAGCAGACCATCGACTTTGAATATAAGGGTGAGGCTACTCAAACTGCAGCCGACTTCAACGTCTCCTGGACAGAGAACAAGAACTTCACAAAACTGGATGGTGGAAAGCTTCCTGTACCTACAGTACAGTATAACGCAGCAACCGGTAAGGGAACCATCACATACAAGATTGGTGATATCAGTGCCGGTGAATGTAAGACTGCCACCATCAAGCTGGTAGATAAGAAGCATGGATTGACTAGAAACATCCATCTCTACAGTATCAGCAATGTGGACTTCCAATTCCCATCTACCTTAACAATGGGTAAGAAGGTAACTTCAGAAGCCCAACTGACCTTCACAATTCCAAGTTACTATCCTAAGGAGTTGTTGCCAATAGAAATTGAGATTGCATCCAACGATGTGAACCCAATAGGCAGCGATGTAAAGGTAGCTTCTACAGCAGATGTTGATGAAGGCAAAGGTTGGAACTGTTGGTTCGTCACCAAGTATGAAGATCCAAGTGCAATTGGAGCTTCTCAAACCATCACAATGAAGAATGTACGTGCCGTAACAGGTACTAGTGGTAAATTCTTCATCAAGGCTAAGCACTACAATGGCAACAAGCCTTGGACGGTGACAATCAACTACCAAAATTAAGCAAAATACAAAAGTTAAGAATCATATATCTGTAAGAGAGGAGGGAAGGAAGTTGGGAATACTTCCTCCCCCTTGTTTTAGTTATTATAAGACATTATTATCATTTACTATTATACAAATTTGCGAAGACTAGACTAGACTGGTCGTTGGAATTTTAGTTGCCGAGGTGACTCACCTTCTAAGATTCCACGACTTTTTTTGTGCCCTGAAAGAACACCTCATTCATAGGCATACACGCCCTGAAAGGGCAGAAGCTCCTAGCCCAGGGCATCGCCCTGGGTATAATGGCAATCAGCAATGCGCCCTGTAAGGGCAAAAGCTTTGTAATCATCTGGTTCTTTGAAGCTTTTGCCCTTACAGGGCGACAGGTTTGCAAACATATCTACCCAGGGCGATGCCCTGGGCTAGGAGCTTCTGCCCTTTCAGGGCGTATTGGTTGCAATAACTTTCAAGCCAAAAAAAACTCCCCATAAGTTCAGGCATCTATCGCCTGGCTTATGGGGAGAACTTGTATCTGATAATTTTATGATTTCAATTGATGCAATTGCTCATGGGTTAAGCCCGTCAGTTCCATGATAGAGTCATCATCCATACCCTTTAATAGCATTTTCTTCGCTATATCAAGACTTTTGTGATAACTACCTTTGGCTTCACCTTTGGCAAAACCTTTAGCTTCACCTTTGGCAAAGCCCTTAGCTTCACCTTTGGCAAAACCTTTAGCTTCACCCTTGGCAACACCTTCATCAATACCATTCATGTAATAGCTCATTAAGACACCATAGTAATCATCGGCAGCCTTTAAGCTTTCATCATATTTCTCTTGCTCTTCCTGACTCAGACAGCGGGAATCTGCCAGTTCAGCTAGACGCTTGAAAATCTTCTTCTGTGCCGTAAACGGCATTCTCTCTAATGCTTCCATATGCTTTAATACATAAATCCATTTGTCAAAATCACTTTCACATTCTTCAGCCTTCTTGTCAAAGAAAGGAAGAGACAAGTAGATGAAGTGAAGATTGTCGGAAAAGACATCTTGACTTCCTTTTTCATACAAGGCTACATCGGTTCTGAATTTCGACACTACATTGTCCTTTGGCATAAAATTCATGAGGCAGACGACATAGACGGGCATTAACTGATAGAGAGCAGGTTTCTGCTCGATTGTCTTTTTCCGCTGCCCGACAATAGCCTTGCTGGCATAATAGATGGAGCGATTGACAAAAAACGGCACCCATCTGTTCTGCATCTCGACAATGAAATGATTTCCATCATCGGTTTCACAATAAATATCAAAGATACAGCCACGCAAATCTTTGGAATCTGCCAGTTGCTCTTTATCCTTGAAGGTGACATCCCTGATATGCATTTCGTCAACCAACAAGTCGTTCAAGAAACTAATCAGCAAATCCTTGCTGAATTCTTGTCCGAAGAGGCGTTTGAATCCCCAATCGGTGAAGGGGTTAATATATTTACCCATGGCAAAATATTGAGATAATTGATGTCGAGTAAGTGGAGGGAGTTTCACCCTCCCTTCTCTCGGAACCGTGCTTGACAGTCTCCCATCACACGGCTCTTCGTACTTAACTCTTTTGTTTATTAATTAATATTCTTTATTAACCTAGACG
>OJKE01000173.1_pt1 | contig 48294 bp, 37 predicted proteins | sample 1596501 | NCBI WGS metagenome assembly OJKE01 (sample SAMEA4350125, study PRJEB24818) | metagenome | biome: human; feature: gut; material: faeces | place: Denmark | collected 2013-09
ACAAAGATACATAAAATAATTGAGAATCAAGAAGATACGAAGTTAATTAACTATAAAGAGCAAAAGAAAAAATGCTCAATTCAGTTGTTTGCTTCCCTAATTAAGTTTTCGGACGGCCTCCCCCTATCTTTTTCTTATTTCCTGTTTTAGAGTGATTCGAGCATACGCTTGATGACAACCTCGGCTGAAATCTCACGGTTGGCTGCCTCTGGAATCACCAGACTGTTCTTGCTCTCGATGACATCATCGGTAACAATCAGTCCACGGCGTACTGGCAGACAGTGCATGAAGCAACCGTCATTGGTCCAGCTCATGTGCTTCTCGTCGATAGTCCAGCTCATATCCTTGCTCAGAATCTCACCATACTGTGCTGGGTCTTTCACACCCGGACAGCTCCAGTTCTTGGCATAAACGAAGTCTGCACCTTCCAGCGCCTTTTTCTGGTCGTACTCCACCTTGGCGTTGCCCACGAACTTAGGGTCGAGTTCATAGCCCTCTGGGTGAGTAACCACGAAATCAACATCGGCTGCGTTCATCCACTGGGCGAATGAGTTTGGCACAGCCTGAGGCAGGGCACGGCAATGAGGAGCCCAGGTCAGGACTACCTTAGGACGAGCCACCTTCTTGTGCTCCTCGATGGTGATGAGGTCGGCGAATGCCTGGAGTGGGTGAACGGTAGCTGTCTCCATAGCGAAGACTGGGCGACCGCTGTACTTTACAAACTGGTTGACGATGGTCTCGGCATAATCGTAGTCACGGTCTTTCAAACCGGCAAAGCTGCGCACACCGATAAGGTCGCAGAAGCTTCCCATCACTGGGATTGCCTCCAGCAGGTGCTCGCTCTTGTCGCCATCCATGATGACGCCACGCTCAGTCTCCAGCTTCCATGCACCTGCGTTTACATCGAGCACGATTACATTCATGCCCAGGTTCATCGCAGCCTTCTGTGTACTCAGTCGGGTACGGAGACTGTTATTGAAGAATATCATCAGCAAGGTTTTGTTCTTGCCTAACTCCTGATAACCGAAACGGTTTGCTTTCACTTCCTGTGCCTCGGCGAGCGCTGCTTTCAAGTCGCCAAGGTCTTCAACATTAAAGAATGTCTTCATTGTTATTTCGTTTTTTATTTGTTATTTCTGATATATATTGCCCTTGAATCTTTCTTCTTGAATCTTGATGTTTGCAAAGTTTGCATGCAAATCTTGCAAACATGGCAGAAACTAAGACTTGGTACGGAGCGGGTTCTGCTAGGCTCTTGTCTGTCCCTGACCAGTAATCAACCACTTGTAGGTGGTAATCTCTTCGAGTGCCATTGGTCCGCGAGCTCCAAGCTTCTGGGTACTGATGCCAATCTCTGCGCCCAGTCCGAACTGTGCGCCATCAGTAAAGCTGGTAGGAGCGTTTACATAAACGCAGGCTGCATCTACCAATGCCTGGAACTTCTTCTGGGCTGCTTCGTTGTTGGAAACGATGCTCTCGCTGTGTCCGCTTCCGTAGGTAGCGATATGGTCGAGCGCCTCATCTTCTGAAGCGACGGTCTTGATACCCATCTGCATGCTGAGCCATTCAGTGTTCCAGATGCTCTTCATATTAGCATCTGCTTCTGTAGAGTCTGCGGATTTGCAATCCGCAGTCAGCAAACCTGCCTCCTTCATCTTCGCTTCGCTTTCCTCTGCCTTATATAATAAGGTATCAGGATAGTGTCCCTTTAAAGCCTCATAAGCCTTGGCATCAGCATGAATTTTGGTCTGTTTCTCGGCGAGCCCCTCGCAGAGAGCAGGGAGGTCGCTTAATCTGTTTTCGTGAATCAGCAGACAGTCGAGCGCATTGCATACGCTCACTCTTCGGCACTTGGCATTGGTGATGATGCGCTTGCCCATCTCCAGGTCGCCATCCTTATCGAAGTAGCAGTGTACCACGCCAGCTCCGGTCTCGATAACCGGCACCTTGGCGGTATCACGAACGAAGTTGATGAGCTTCTTTCCGCCACGAGGAATACAGAGGTCGATATAGCCCACGGCATTCAGCATTTCGCCGGTAGCCTCATGGGTGGCAGGGAGGAGCGTACATACGTTTGGATCCACGCCATACTTTATCAACACCCTGTGGATAAGTTCGACACCTGCTGAGTTTGAGGCGTTTGCATCCCTTCCGCCTTTCAGTACGCAAGCATTTCCGCTCTTGAAACAGAGAGAAAAAACATCGTAGGTCACGTTAGGACGTGCTTCATAAATCATGCCGATAACTCCGAATGGAACGGCTACTCGCTGCAGGTGCAAACCATTTTCGAGCGTCTTGTCTTTGAGAACTCTTCCGAGTGGTGAGGGCAGGGTACTTACGTGTCTCATATCCGAAGCAATATCCTGGAGTCGTTGCTCGGTGAGTTGCAATCGGTCGTAGAGCGGGTTAGCCTTGTCCATCTTCGCCAAGTCTTCTGCGTTTGCTGCAAGGAGCGCAGGAGTCTCTGCGATGATAGCATCAGCCACCGCCTGCAGGATTTCATTACGTTGTTCGTCGCTGAGCAAGCCCAAAGTCTTGCTAGCTGCCTTCACTTTTTGGAAAGTCTCTTTCAGTTCCATTTGCTATTTCCTTTCTTATTTGATGATAAGATATTTGGTAATGTGTTATGAGTTTCCTCTTAACAACGGCAAAGGTAAGCATAAATATTGGAAATTGCAAACTTTATGCAAGAAAAAGTAATGATTTTATAGATAAATGGATAGTTATACGAAAATAAGATAAAAAAGGTCAGACAGCGTCTGACCTTTTTGTAATGGTTTCTTTTAATTATTCTGATACTGCCAGAAGAATTACTCTTTATCGTTTTCTTCAGGATGAGCCATTAGATACAGTTCCTTCTGTCGTTCGATTTCTCTTCTCAAGTCTTCCTTGTCTGGCAGGTATAACTTGTATTTTGCTGCGAACATCTGGTCGTTTTTGGCGAGGGTAGAGTATCGTGCCACATCCGAATCGGTCTCGGTGCAAAGGATGATGCCGATTGTAGGGTTGTCATCTGGTCCTTTTTTCATCTTGTCATACATCTGCAAGTACATGTCCATTTGACCGACATCCTGATAGGTGATGCGGTTGACCTTTAAATCTACAAGGATAAAACTCTTGATAAGATAATTATAGAATACCAAGTCGATGTAGTAGTCGTTCTCTTCCGTTCGGATATGCTGCTGGCGAGCTACAAGGGCATAGCCTTTCCCCATTTCCATCAAGAACTTCTCTAAATTATCTATGATGGCAGATTCCAATTTCGATTCTTTGAGAGAAGAGTCGGAAGGTAATCCCAAAAACTCCATGACTACAGGAGATTTGATGTATTCCAGTTTATCTTGCTGGAATTCATTTGTTTTCTCTTTCATCTCTTTCTCTACAGGTGCTTTGTCTTTTGACATAAGGAGGCGCTCATAGTACAAGGTATTGATGTTACGGTTCAACGTACGGTAACTCCAACCTTGCTCAAATGCCTCCTTTGCATACCATTCACGTGCCTTTTTGTCTTCTACTCGTATAAGACGCTCGTAATGAGACCAAGGAAGAAGGCGTAACTTGAATTGGGCAGGCGGTGTCTGACCTTTTTGAAAGTGCGAAGATAAATTATCAGACAGTGTCTGCTGTTTTGGAAGATTAGATTCAGCAGACACTGTCTGCTGAATTTCTAAGTTTCTGAAAATCAGGAAAAACTTTCTGAATGTTCTTATGTTTGTCTCAGAGAACCCTTTCCCAAATTCCTCTGTAAGTGCAGCGGATGCCACCTCAATAATATGCTTTCCATACTCAGCCCTTGCTTCTCCGTTCTGCTCCTCTTCTACAATACGTTTCCCTATTCTCCAGTTTCTTTCTACCAGAGAATAATTGACGGCAGCGAAAGCTTTGCTCCTTGCTTTGCTGACTATTGTCTTCAAATCATTTACGAGAAACTTCTCTTCTCCTTTATATGAGTGCTCCATCTGCTTCATAATTATGCCTTGTTTTATGTATGATGAGTGCAAAGATACGCTTTTTTATTGGTAAAGCACAAAAATATGGTTAAAAAGTTTGCGGAAACCAAAACTTTTGCTATCTTTGCATCGTCAAACCCTTGCTGAAAGCCCTCGTGGGTGGGATGCTTAGGGAGACACATATACATAAAAGGCGTAACTGTACGCTTTGGTTTTGACTGTGTGGAATTCTCGCAAAGTTCAACGATAAGTCAAGAACAAAGCAACGGGAACGCCCCTTGGGTGTATTGTATGCATTCCTTTCAAGATGCAGTATCCATTTCTATGGATGGATTGTATCTCGTGGGATGATTATATATACATTTACGTGGGGCTTTCAGCGTTGCTCGTTTCGACTTATCGGGCAATGCGAGAAGCCTCACACAGTGGAACGAGTGACAGACTGGCTCCACGTTTCTTTTTTTGTGTATGGGTGGTTAAACTTTTTTAAAGCACGAGGAGCCACGTGAGGAGGGTAGTTTAAGCATGCCATACAATGGATTCAGCTATGAATAGTGTTCTATCATAATTCCGACGTACATGCAATATAGTAGAAAAGGTTAAATATGAATCAAAATCGAGGCTGATTCGCTAGTATTTGCAGTTTGGCAAACAGGTGCGTTTTTGGCCTTTTGAAACAAATAATAATGATAGCGAATTAAATATAAGTAGTATATGAAAGTAGATGAAGATATATTAAAGAAAGATTTGCTCCAGTTGCTACGTGAAATGGAACTCTTTGATTATTATCGAGGAGGCAAGAAACTTCATTTAACTAATTTTTCTCCTAAGAGTGCAGAGTTTAAGGAAGGACAGTACGCAAATGAATGTAACTTTCACGTCATTGGTGAGTGTGATTATGTAGAACGTCATGATTCTGATTCTGAAGGAATAGTGAGTCTGTCACCAGGTGGAATACAGAGATATTCTGTGTATATAAAGACAGAAGGTGATAAAGTGTATCGTGATATGGGATACCGTGTGGATATTATGGGTTGGTAGCATTAATAGGTGCAATGTGTAATAAATAATTGGTAATATGGTGAAAAGTGTTGAAACAGCAAAACAAGCGTTAGTAGATGAAGTAGAGCATGTTTCTTATACTAACGGAGATCCTTTGGGAAATGCAGGAAGTTACCGAAAGGTTCTTGAATATTTGTATCAGTGTGCAATCAATTCTTTGCCTCCAAGTGAAGTAGTAGAATGGATTTGTAATATCTATATGACTCATCAAACAGATGAGGAATATCGAGTGTTTCACGATAGAATTAATATTTTGGCTACAGCTTTCAATGACTTGAAAAATCTTGGTAAGCTTAAAAATAGTGTGACGATGAACAATATAAAATGATAGAACATGAAAAGATTAATTGTCATATTGGGGATGGTTCTTATGTCGGTTGCTGTAAAGGCTATTAGTTGGAGTTATTTTTATGATGGCTTATGGTCAGAATGGAGCCCTCGTTATTTTGCAAGGGCATCTGGTAATTGGCACGATTTTGTGATATATAATGCAAATGGCGGTAGTGTTCATAATTATCTATTTCGTATAACTATTGATAATCCTGAAACATTACCAGATAAGAAGCAGAGAAAAGTGATGTTTAAAAACAAGCAATGGCTGGAGTTCACAGGAACAATAGAGTACTATATTTGTGATGATTATCCAACCGCTTACGATATATTTAAAAAGAATTGGCAGTGGATAGAATATAATTATTCTGATACAAGACCTGTAATTAAGGTGAAGAAAATAGTAACGATAAAAATTTCTCCCACTAAAGGTGATAAGATTGGAACATATAATCTTTGGTGGGAAAATGTAGGTTTTGGTTTTAGTTTTGATTAGTATCGGTCATGAAAAAGGAAAATATGAATAGAAGAGCATTTCTTAAAAACGCAACAAAACGAGTGTTGCCAATTTTAGGTTGCTTGATTCTGCCTTCATCTGTGGCTTGGGGTAGTGATGATGAACAATTAGCACCACAGACTTGTAATGGCTCATGTTATGGATTATGTACTACATCTTGTACAAATGGTTGTAAGTCTGGCTGTAAAGGGTGTCAAGGTGGCTGCCAGACGACATGCACAACCTCTTGTGGAAGTGGTTGCGGACAGGGATGCGCAAGTACATGTCAGTCAGATTGTGGAATTATGTGTTCACAGACTTGTCAACAGAGTTGCAGCAACGAATGTATATATAATTGTGGCAATAACTGCTTATCAACTTGTACAGGAGGTTGCGGCCGTGGTTGTAGCGGTAATTGCCGTGGTGACTGTACAGGAACTTGCCGTGGAAGCTGTGGATTAGGATGCTCTAATGGTTGTTCTGGCGGTGTTGTATTTGTTAGTTATTAATAGTAAATGGAAAAGATCAGAACAAGTCGCAGTGAATGGCAATCAGGCATCGCCAAGAATATCACCTTCATCGTCACCAAGGATTGTCAATTGGCTTGTAAATACTGCTACCTCGTGGGAAAGAACACGAAAGAGAGGATGTCCTGGGAGGTTGCTAAGCAAGCCATTGACTATGTGCTTGACCATGAGGATGAGATGAAGGAGGAGAGCGTGATATGGGACTTTATAGGCGGCGAACCCTTTCTGGAGATAGACCTTATAGACAAGATATGCGACTACCTCAAGTTAGAGATGTTTCGCAGAAACCATCATTGGTTCAACTCCTATCGCTTCTCTTTCTCCACAAATGGCATCAATTACGGAACAGAGAAAGTACAGCGGTTTATCCAAAAGAACCGACAACATCTCTCCATCGGAATCACTATCGATGGTACCAAGCAGAAACATGATCTCAATCGTATTTGGAAGACTCGGGATATGGAGAAAGGCAACATGCCTAAGCCTGAGGAAGAGCGAGGGTCTTATGAGGATGTGGTAAAGAATATCCCTTTGTGGCTAGAACAGTTTCCTAATGCGAGTACCAAGGTGACTATAAGCAGTGCCGACATTCCTTATATCAAGGATAGTGTGTTGCATCTCTATTCGTTGGGTATTCATGAGGTGAATATCAACTGCGTATTTGAGAATGTTTGGGAAGAAGGGGATGACAAACTCTTCGAGGAACAACTCATGCTGTTGGCGGATGCGATAATCGATGGTGGCTATTACGAAGACTATGCCTGCTCGTTCTTTACTGAGCACATGGGCAAGCCGATGGACTGCCACTTACAAAATCAGAACTGGTGTGGAGCTGGTAAGATGCTCGCAGTGGATGCAGAGGGTAACTTTTATCCCTGCACCCGATTTGCCCAGTATTCTCTACGTAGCAAGAAAGCATGGATTATCGGTAATATTCATGATGGCATTGACCAGAATAAACTCCGACCGTTCTTGACCTTAGACCGTTGTACGCAGTCCACACAAGAGTGCATCGATTGTGAAGTGGCTGAAGGCTGTGCCTGGTGTCAGGGAGAGAACTATGATGCCGCCGATACATCGACCATCTACCAGCGTGCCACAGCCATCTGCAAGATGCACAAGGCAAGGGTACACGCCAACAACTATTATTGGAACAAACTTTATCATAAAATAGAGAAAGCATGATACAATACATTGTGATATTATTGGATGATACCTCGGTGTCATTCTGCCATTATCCGAACAAGGAACAGGAGCGTAGGCTGATGCCTTTGGATACTTTGAAGGCTAGCATTCTCTATGCGATGAAAGAAAACCTCAATGTGCAGTTCGTCTATCCCGATTATCCTCTCCCTGTGGAATATGAGGCGGTGATAGAGTGCATTGACCATGTGAAGATAAAGCCTTTGGCTATGTCTGATGGTGCGGATGTTGTGGTGCTGGATGGTTTGGAAGAGGCTGAACTACTCGTAAGAAAAGGCGCGAAGTATGCCACTTCTTATGTATTGAGAATAGACAAAGATTCTTTGTTCGCCCAGTCTTCCCTTATTGTGACCATATTAAATAAGGTGGCTCGTTTGAATATTGTTATAACGGACTTAGAACGTTTTTCTAATGCAGACTTTGACGCTTACAAATTATGGCTTCAGAATATCAATAAGTCTGTTGCGAGTCTTTATGTGGATGGTAAATCACCGCAACTCAATTTGCTCACTGACCGTATGATGCTTGATGGGATGAATAACTGTGGGGCAGGGGATACATGCCTCACCTTGGCTCCAGACGGCAACTTCTATGTGTGTCCCGCTTTCTATCTTTCGGAAGACGGATATTCGGTGGGAAGTCTGCACAATGGACTGGATGTGAGGAATCCGCAGCTCTATAGGCTTGATCATGCACCCATTTGTCGCCATTGTGATGCTTACCAGTGCAAGCGTTGCATCTGGTTGAACCGCAAACTGACGTTGGAGGTGAACACCCCGAGCCATGAGCAGTGTGTAGTGGCGCATTTGGAGCGGAATGAGAGTCGTAACTTGATGCAGACTTTGCGCAGGTATGGCGAGTTTCTTCCCGACAAGGAAGAAATCAAGGAAATTTCTTATCTTGATCCTTATGATATGAGGAATGAGTGGAACAATCAATAACTATTAAAGATATAACTGTATATGGCAATAAGAAAAGTAGTAGGTCAAGTGACCATAGAAGAAAGAAACGAGATTCAGCAACTCTTTGAGCGCCGCAATGGTTTGAATGAACTGGCAAAAATCTTGACGGCAGACAACCATGAGCTCTATGAGAAGCTGGTCAAGGATATGGGGGAAACAGGTACAAAATTCCAAAGCTGGTGGAATCGCATGGGCGAGAAATACCAATGGGAGAGCGTTGAAGGTGGCAACTGGAAAATCAACTTCGAGACATGTGAAATCTATTTAGTGGGAGGAAGCGTATGATGGCAAACCATTTGTTAATGATAGGAACATCCGAACTGTTGCTTATCGCAGCCTTGGTACTTCTGCTCTTTGGTGGAAAGAAATTGCCAGAGATGATGAAGGGCTTGGGACAAGGTGTGCGCAGCTTCAAGGACGGAATGAGAGAAGTGACAGAACCTGAGGACGACAATGCTGCAAAGCAAACAACTTCGTCTGCAGACAAGCATGATGATGCAAAAAAACAGCCAAAGGATGCCCTTCAGGCAGATTCTTCTATAAACGAGAATGATGGAAAAGGAGAATAATCAGAACCCACTGATGACATTCGGAGAGCATCTTGAGGTATTCCGCAAGATGCTTTTCCGTATTTTAGCCGTGGCGATGATCATAGCTATCGTTATATTCTGTGCCAAGGACACGACCTTTTCATTATTACTGGCACCGAGCGGAAGCGACTTTTCTACCTATCAAGTGATAGAACGGTTGGCGAGAGAAATAGGGATAGATTTTCATTTTGAGCCGTACCATGTTCAACTAATCAATACGGAACTGTCGAGCCAGTTTATGACGCATGTCTCTACCTCCTTCTATCTTGCTTTGTTGTTCTCCCTGCCGTATGTAGTGATAGAACTATATCGCTTTATAGCTCCTGCTCTCTATGAGAATGAGCGGCGATATTCCGCATCAGTGGCCATAGCGGTATATCTGCTTTTTATGCTCGGCGTGCTGATGAGCTATTATGTCTTGTTTCCTTTCGCATTGCGTTTTCTGGGGACTTATCAGGTGGCGGCAAGTGTAGTGAACCAGATTAATCTTTCTTCCTATATCTCAACATTTATTACTTTGACGTTGGTGATGGGCTTGGTCTTTCAAATACCAGTGTTGTCGTTCTTTTTGGCCAAATTAGGTATGCTTCAGGCAGGCTTTATGAAGCAATACCGCCGCCATGCTTTTGTAGTGATAGCCATCATTGCCGCCATTATTACTCCTCCTGACCTCTTCACTTGTTGCATGGTCACGCTTCCAATGTATGGACTTTACGAACTGAGTATATTGATTGTTGGACGAGTAAATCAAACGAACTGTAGCGCATAGAAACAATATATGCATAGTCGTACAACACGAGATTTGTTGTCGTACGACTATAGGGTGTGAAGTTGTACAATTATAGGGTGTATGCTTGTACAACTATAGGGTATGATGTTGTACAATTTTAACGTGTTATCACTAGGCTCAGCAGAGTTGCTGACCGCAGTGAGCAAATCTGCTGACTAGGCTCAGCAGGTCTGCCGAGCCTAGTGGCAAAGCAGAAGAAGCTATACTCTCTTACCCGGAAAGTTATGCTTTCTTACACGAAAAGCGATTTCTTGTTATTTGGTTTCATATGCCATTACATCTTTTGTGTTACAATTTTATTGTAATAGCAAAGGTACGACTTTTTAGAGAACAAACAAGTCGTTCATTGTTACTACCGACTGAACATCCCAAGCATAAGGGTTGTCGGATAATCCCATGGTGTAATCATTGTAAGATGTACGGCTTTCTAGGAGAGAAATGTGCTTTAAACGTGCGGAATGTGTCTTTTTTAAGCACATTCCGCACGTTTAAAGCATATTTTCTTGTTTATATTCTCTTTAACCACAAATCCATGAATCTGTCATAGATGATGTAGCCTTCATTGGTTTTATATACCAATTCCTTGTCTTCTAGGACTTTTAGGGCTGCCTTTACGCTGCTGGCTCCATTCAGCTTGTGCTCCTTGATGAACTTGCCTGAGGTGGGCTGGGCAACAATGCTATCCTTGGCAATAGCCTTCAGAAGCGAGAACTGGTTCTCTGTGAAGAACTGAACCAGGTTTTCGAATTGAGGTTCCCTGCCTTGTAGGATGGAGAGTAAGGCTGCATTCACTTGCTCAATACAGTCAATGGTAAGCTCCGTTTCATAGAGACGATTCATGATGCATTGGATATACCAGGTATGGCCATTAAACAGGTGGTAGATTTGTTCGAAAACATCCTTCGATAGATTACCGCCTTTCTGCTTAAAGAAGTTTTGACAGAAGTCATAATAAATGCTGCAATCCAATGGCTTCAGTCCCATCATCTCAGTGCTTTGGTAAAATGGATGTTTCGGCGAGCCGAATATCTCAGCCATCAGATGATGCTTGCTGCCAGAGAAGATGAAATGCACATGTTGGGCAAACTGAATGTAGGAACGCAATAAAGCCTCCGTGCCTTTCTCTGGATATTCGGCAATCTGCTGGAACTCGTCAATGGCGATGTATATCTCCTTGCCACTCTCATTCAGGTAATTGAAGATGCTACGTATGGTTATCTCCTCTTGGGTAGGTTCGACTGTGATGGAAACACTTGGCTCGCCTGTCAATGGATCCATGCTGAGCACTGGGCGTAAGGCACTGAAGAAAGCTATGGTCTTCTCTATAAAAGAAGCATTCTTGCGAACGATATCGTTGATGACCATGACTCCCAACTGCTCCACAAAATCATGCAAATTCTTGGTAGCGAAAATGTCTAGGTATAGGCATACGGCATCCCTCTCTTCTTCCTGGAGATAGAAGAAGGTATTCTTGATGAGTCCCGTCTTGCCAATTCTACGAGGAGAGATAAGTGTTACGTTCCTGCCATTCTTTAGATGAGATAAAAGGGTAGCAGTCTCAGCTTCTCGATCGCAGAAATACTCAGGACTTTCATATCCTTGATAGATGAAAGGATTCACTAATTTCTTGTTACTTAGTTTCATACGCCATTACATTTTTGATGTTACAACTTTTATGTAATGGCAAAGATACGGCTATTTTTTGAATATGCAAAAGAAAAAAGCAGAAAGTTGAGGAATATTCTCAATTTCCTGCCATTTCATTTGCCCGTTTCATTTTCTTTTTGTATTTTTGCCCCTCTAAACATTATATATACTATTAACTTGATGAATTAAGATAAGACTTATGGGCAATATAAAGACGATATTGGCAGGCTTGTCCTTGACAATGGCTGTGGGGATGCCGGCAGTGGCGAGTGATGAACTTACAATGGTAGTGGGTACCTATACCGATCAGAGTACTTCGGATGGAATGTATGTTTATCGTTTCAACCAACGAACGGGGAAATCGCAATTGGTGGGCGATGTGCAGGCTGGCAATCCTTCGTTTCTCATGATGAATCATGATGCAAATCGAGTTTATGCCGTGAGCGAATATGATGATGGGCGACAAGGGCTCGGGGCTTTCATCCTCAATAAGAAGGAGGGAACGATGACTCCGCTTGGGTATCAGAAGTGCGGAACGAAGGCTACTCGACCGGAAAACAAGATGCTGGGTGCGGCACCATGCAATGTGATGCTGTATGGTGGATATGTGGTGACATCCAATTATAATGGGGGTGATATTTCCGTATTTCCAATCAAGGAAGATGGAAGTGTGGCGCCAGAATCGCAATATTTCGATATGCATCGGGAGGGGAGCGGCGTGGTATCGCATATCCATTGCTGCCAGATGACTCCTGATCATCAATATATGCTTGCCAATGATTTGGGGAACGACTGTATCTGGCGCTTCCAGGTAAATGATGGCAAGGAATTTTTATCTAATCCTGTTCTTGCCTATCAGGCTCCTAAAGGAACGGGACCCCGCCATCTTGTATTCAACTCTAAAGGCAATGTGGCTTACCTGATAGGCGAACTGGATGGCACGGTAACCGTATTGGGATATAACAAGGGTACATTGCAGGAGTTGCAGCGCATACAGGCTTCGAAGACCCGTACGCTTGGAAGTGCCGATATTCATCTGTCTCCTGACGGTCGCTTTCTCTATGCTTCCCATCGGTTAACCGATGAGGGCATCTCGGTATTTGCCGTAGATAAGAAATCGGGGCTGCTCACAAAGATAGGCTTCCAACCCACAGCTGCCCATCCTCGCAATTTCGCCATCACGCCTAACGGACAGTTTATGCTTGTGGCGTGCCGTGACAGTCATGTGATTCAGGTTTTCAAACTCAATAAGAAAACTGGAATGATGGTTGATACGAAGCAGGATATAAAGGTTGGAAAACCTGTCTGCGTGCAGTTTGCCAATTAATACGCTTTGGGGCTTACCAGGCACTTGCTCTGGTTAGCCTATCACATTGCATAGTCGGTTGATGGCTGCATCAAAAGTGGTGAGGTCTTTGGCTCGCTTTCTGATGGCTGTCTTGTAATTATAGATGGTTTGCGTAGAATAGAACAGGAGGGTGGCCAGTTCCTGACCATCCGTAATTCCCAGTCGCATCAGTGCATAGATACGCAGTTCCTTGGTGAGACTGTTAGGGGCAGGGAGAACAATCTGTTTTTCAGGCAACAGCAGTTGGTTGAACTCTTCCACGAAATTCGGATATAAGTCAATGAATGCCTTGTCGAAGCGAATATAGAAGTTGGCTGCCTCTTCTTCTGCCAGCTTGTAGCTGCTGATGGCAGTCAGAAGATCGGCAGTTTGTTTTGCCTTGATTTTGCGGCTTACCAATTTGCGATAATCATCCAGTTTCTTGATATATACGGCACTGATGTCCAGGAATAAATGCATATAGGTCTCTCTTCGCTTATTGGTGTTGATCAGCTTCTGGTTCAGTTCGTCCAAGAGTATATTTTGGCTTTTTATCTCCCGACGGCTCTTGGCTAGACGCTTGTTCATCTTGAATGCAAAGAAAGCCATGGCAAGGAATCCTAGCGACAGGATACTTACGATGACGAGGGATGCTGTTACGATGCGGTTCTTGCGTACTTCTGCCTGATGGTTCGTTTCTGTGATAAGGGGAAGTATGCGGGAAATCTCAACCATACGGAGACGGTTGTTGTAGAATTGGGCATCCTCCATGGAGCAATAGATGTATTTGGCAACCCTCTTTGCATAGGAGGCATCCTTATTATATAAATAGGTGGAAAACTCCTGAAGGGCTAGATTCTCCTTCAGGGGACATATCTGGTCTGAGATGGCTGCTTCTACAATATACTTTTCATATAAATCCTTTTGGTCGGTATCATAATAATAGCGGGCTATGCAATAAGCCGATGAGGCATGCACACGGCTGTTCAGGGGACTGGCAGAAAGCGCCTTCATGTAGAACTGAAGCATCTTTTTGCTTGTACGCTGCTTTAGATATTCAAACTCTCCAGAAAGATAGTTATAAAGAGCGGATTCCTTGTTGCCGATATGCTCAAGAGTCTTTCCTAAATAAAAACGTTTCTTGGCTTCCAATCCTTCCTGAAACTCCGACTTGTTGCAAAAAGTTCCCCAGTAGTTATATACCCAGGTCAAGGTATAATAATAGTATTGCAATAATTTAGGTGACATTTTCTCCACATCCATTGCGAGCATTAAGTCTTCTGCCTGGCTGTAGAAACCGCCCGTTGACAGCACTGCCGCACGATTGATTTTATTCAGGTTGATGAAATAATCATCCTGAAGTTGTATTGCCTGCTCGTAGCCCTTTTTAGCGTATGTCATGGCAGAGTCGTAACGGTAGGTATAATACTCCCTGTAGATTTGGTTGTAGAGACTAAGCTGGCTGCGCTTGTCGGAAGTCATGTATAGTTGCTTTTTGAGTCTTAGCAGTTTCGCTTCTTTTCTTTGGGTAAACTTGCTTCGCTGAGCGATGTAACTGTCTAAACGATGGAACAGCTGTTCCTCGTTTACGGAAGAAGCACTTGCCAGCAATGGCATAAGCATCATTAAGAACCACAATACTACTTTCATAACTATCTTTTTAATTGTTGTTTCTGTCAGATAAGGCTATAAGAAAGCCTTGTAATTGTAATTTTCTGCAAAGATACTACTTTTATTCCTCTTTTTGTCATCTACTCTATTAAAAAGTGTTAATATCTTTGATGGCTTGATTATTAATAGGTTATGAATTTGATAAACCTACCATTTATCTACTCGTAACCTACACACGATGCCAATGTCTGAAAAATCTCCTTAACTTTGCAACCGCAATCGAATCGCATTCGGTGGCAAGTGAAATCATGTCAAATCAAGAATAAACAACTGTAAGATTATGAACTTAAGAATCCGTACATTTTCTATGGCTTTGGTAGCGATGTCTGCTGCAAGCCAAGTGTATGCACTTCCTTCTGACGATTCTGAAAACAAGGAGAAAAAGGAAGAGCGTAATGTGATGCTCAATGCATCTGATGCCAACAAGCCTCGTGAAATCCAGATAGGATTGCCAAGCGAGGATGTAACCGTATATGAGAACGGTCTGCCTGCCGTTTACTCTTCTTCCGTACACAAACTCTCAGCCCATTGGCGAAGCGATGCCTCACTGAAAGGTACCGACTTGATGACTCCATCTGAGTCTGCCATTGCTACAGGTAATATTGCATATGCAGTTTCTTCTTTCAGCGAGTTGGGACAGAAAGAGTTCAAGGGCAAACTTAACTATAAGGCAAACCATTTTGGTATGCAGAATGTAGATCTCAACCTGTCTGGTGGAATCGGTGACAATTGGCTTTATACAGCCAGTATGTATCAGAATTTCGATCCAGGTAGTTTCAAGCTTCGTTTTACTGATTATGCTGACCGTACCCAACTTTATCATTTCGGCATCACTCGCATCTTGAATGATGGAAAGGGACGTATCTCCTTATTATATAAGTATTCCAACAGCAAGAACCCTGGCAATTTTGCCAATGCCGCACCATTTATCTATTCAGGCGACGGCAGTATCAAGAAGATTGATGGCTTTGACCCTGGTATGGACTCATACGTGCAGCGTCAAGGTTCTTTCCAATACTTGAATACAAAGTCAGGAAAGATGGAGACATGGAATATGAGCGATGGCAGTGAGAATCATGCCAACGAAATTGCCCTCATCAGCCAGTATCAGTTTGATAATGGATGGTTGTGGAAATTCAACGCTAAGTATATGAATGCTCCACATGCCAATTTTGTGGATTACGGAGGAAGTACCATCTCTCAGGTGAGCGAGGCTGATGGCTATCAGCTTTCTGATGGGTCTGCCTACAGTGGCTATATAGAAGGCCGTCGCACCTGGTTGCATGTTGGTAAGGTGAGCAATGCGCTTTTGACTACCGAAATCTCCAAGCAGTTGAACAACCATAAGTTAATGATTGGTTTGAACGAGTGGTATTACCATCTCAATTACTATTCGTCTTCGTTCCAGTGGGCAGGCACCGTAGAAGCTTATCCACGCACATTGAGCCAGATGTATGTCAATCCGCTTGATCCTACACAGACAGCCCGTCGTTCTGAGACTTTCGGCTATAATGAGTTGAGTCCTGAATACACCAAGGGTTCAGAGAACAAGTTGGCACTCTACTTTACCGATGAATGGAAGGTAAGTCCTAAGTTCAAGGTGTTCTATGGTGGTAGATTGGAGTACTACCGTATGTCTGCCGAGCAGATTTCTACTCCACGTTTCTCTGGATTCCACTTGGGTAACTATAATACATACGCCACTGCTGCTGATGGTTCTGTTGTTGCTACCGAGCACAGCATTGAAGCAAAGAACGTAACCAAAGATAAATTGAATTATGCAGCCACCTTGCAGTTGACGTATAACCTGACCCGCCAGTTTGGTTTGACAGCCGATGCTACCATCGCCACCCGTTTCCCACGCATCAGCGAGTATGCAGGAACAGGTCCTACCGAGGAGCAGTATAAGCGAGTAACCATTCCACTGATTCGTGGTGGTATTTTCTACAAGAACGATTGGATTGACCTTTCTTCAATGGTGACCTACATTTCAAAGTCGAACAATATCGACCAGCAGAATCTTACCAAGCCTGGCACAACAGAGGGCAAGACCGTGTTGCTCATCTATAATATCCAGACTTTGGGTTGGACAACCTCGGCAGAAATCAATCCGTTCAAGAACTTCCACATGCATGCACTCTTCACCTATCAGAAGCCGGTGTATAAGAACTATAATGCGAGCGTAACGTTCAGTGATGGTCAGTCTATGGGTGTGAATGCCAATAACATGATTGTCAAGGAGATTCCTCAGGTTCTTATCGAATTGGACCCTAAATACGACATCACCAAGAATCTGAATGCCTGGTTGAGCTTCCGTTACTTCGGTAAGACCTATGCCAACCTTCAGGAGGCTCTCTATTTCAATGGTCACTGGGAGACTTTCGGCGGAATCAACTGGAATGTGAACAAGAAGCTGAGCCTTGGCGTGAGTGTCATCAATATCTTCAACGAGAAGGGTGCCAAGGGTACCATTAGTGGCTCTGAACTGATTACCAAGCAGGAAGCCGGAAAATATGAAGGCAAGTACATGAGTGGTAGCTATCTCCGTCCGTTCACGGTGGAATTCTCTGCAGAAATCAAATTCTAAGATAATAACGAAAGAATTATAGCGTTATAATTATAACAAAGCAATCACGTAAAAACCAAAGAACGATGAAAAAGGTATTTATGATTATCGCAGCGATGTGCATGACATCTATCATGGCATCTGCTCAAAAGACCATCCGAGTGTCAACCGATAAGACCGACCTCGTGATGCAGGTTTCTCCTAAGGGTCGCCTCTACCAAGTGTATCTGGGTGACAAATTGAAGAATCCTTCAGATTACAATCATCTGAAGTGGGATGTATATGCGGCTTCTGATGGTTCCGTCTGCCAGCGAGGTCATGAGGTTTATGCAACCTCTGGTGCTGAAGATTTCTTCGAGCCGGCAGTGGCTGTGACCCATGCAGATGGTAACATGACCACCTATTTGTATTATCAGTCTTCTGAAGAAAAGGCTATCAGTGGAGGTGTTGAAACCATCATCACTCTTCAGGACAAGGTGTATCCGCTGACCGTGAAGCTCCACTATGCAGCTTATCCTAAGGAGAACGTCATCAAGGCGTGGAGCGAAATCTCTCATAAGGAGAAAGCTCCGGTTACGCTTTGGAGATATAGCTCAACTATGCTTTATTTCAAGGCAAACAAGTATTTCGTTACCAATTATCATAGCGACTGGGCTAAGGAAGGACAGCCTGAGACTTGCCAGTTGACTGCTGGTAAGAAGATTGTTGATACCAAGTTGGGTACCCGTGCAGCCATGCAGGAGGAGCCATTCTTTGAATTGGGATTCGATGAGCCTGCCAAGGAGAATGAGGGCAAGGTGATGCTTGGAACCATCGGATGGCCTGGCAACTTCCGCTTTACCTTCGAGGTAGATAATGTGGGTGCCCTTCGTGTTATTCCTGCCATCAATCCATACGCCTCTAACTATAAGCTGAAGGCTGGTGAGACGTTCACTACCCCTGAGTTTATCTTTGCCATGAGCGATAATGGTATTGGTGAGGCTTCCCGTAATTTGCACAACTGGGCTCGCCAGTATCAGGTAAACATGGGTATGGAAGATCGCCTTATGCTCTTGAACAACTGGGAGAATACTGGCTTCGACTTCAACCAGCAGAGTCTTGCAGAGTTGATGAAGGATGCCAAGGACCTGGGTGTAGATATGTTCTTGCTTGATGATGGTTGGTTTGCCAACAAGTATCCTCGTAAGGACGACCATGCAGGTCTCGGCGACTGGGAGGCTACCAAGAGCAAGCTGCCTGATGGAATACCAGGATTGGTAAGAGATGCCAAGAAGGCTGGTGTAAAGTTTGGTATTTGGATTGAGCCAGAGATGGTGAATCCTAAGAGTGAACTCTTTGAGAAGCATCCTGACTGGGTGATTATGCAGCCAAAGCGTGATACTTATTATTACCGCAACCAGCTGGTGCTTGATATCAGTAATCCTAAGGTACAGGATTATGTGTTCGGCATCGTGGATTGTATCATGACGGAGAATCCGGATGTGGCTTACTTCAAGTGGGACTGCAACAGTGTGATTACCAATATCTATTCTCCATATCATAAGGAGAATCAGGGTAATTTCTATATCGACCATGTGCGTGGTATCTACAAGGTGCTTACCCGTATTCATAAGAAGTATCCTAAGTTGCCGATGATGCTCTGCTCTGGTGGTGGCGGCAGAATGGATTACGAGATGCTTAAGTATTTCACTGAGTTCTGGTGTTCAGACGATACGGATCCATACGAGCGCCTATACATCCAGTGGAGCCTGTCAAAGTTCTTCCCAGCCAAGACTATGGGTTCGCATGTAACCAATTGGAACAAGAATACCAGTGTGAAGTTCCGCACAGATGTTTGCAGTTCATGTAAGTTGGGCTTTGATATCGACCTCAAGTCGCTTTCAGGTGATGACTACAAGTTTGTGCAGAATGCTGTTAAGAACTACGATAGCATGAAGCCGATGGTTCTTGAGGGCGACCAGTATCGCCTGGTTTCTCCATACGAAGGCAACCACTGTGCCATTAACTATGTAAGTAAGGACAAGCAGCGTGCCGTTCTCTTTGCTTACGACTTGCATCCACGCTACAAGGAGCCTGTGATGAATGTGAAGATGCAGGGATTGGATGCCGATAAGGTTTATACCGTAAAGGAGACTAATCTGATGCCTGGTAAGGAATCTGATTTGGAGTGCAATGGCAAGCAGTACAGCGGTGACTATCTGATGAAAGTCGGCTTGAATGTATTCAGCCAGACCGATGGAACGAGCCATGTATTGGTATTAGAATAACGTATCAACTATTCATAATGAAAACGAAAAGCAGCAAAGTCTATAATAGGCTTGCTGCTTTTTTTTAGGTATCTGTATCTCTTTTCCCTAATGATTTTACTTGTTTAGCGGTCTTGCCACAAACTCGGTATGAAGGGTTTCCATCGGATGCTCCTTCAGATTGATGAGGATGTTTGGCGTGTTGCCGTTGGCGATGATCACCTTGATGCCGGCATTGGCTACATCGTGGGCGGTCTTTACTTTCGAAGTCATACCGCCTCTGCCGTGGCTGCTCTTGCTGGCAAGGATATACTCGCTGATGTCGCGGTCGTAATAAACCGATGGGATGATGCGGGTGGTAGGCTCGCTTGGGTCGCCATTGTAGATGCCATCCACATTACTTAATAGAATCAAAGTGTCGGCATTCATCATCTTGGCAATCAAGCCAGACAACTCATCGTTATCGGTAAACATCAGCTCGGTGATGCACACGGTATCGTTCTCGTTGACGATAGGGAGTACGTTGTTTTCCAGCATCACCTGCATGCAGGCTTCCTGGTTCTTATACTGCTCCTCGGCACCGAAATTCTCCTTCATGGTCAATACCTGGCCAATCTTGATCTTGTATTCGCGGAAAAGGTTGTAATAGAGACCTACGAGTTTTACCTGTCCGATAGCAGAGAACAACTGGCGTTGCTCCACGCTGTCCAGATGGTGGTCAACGTGCAGTTCGGCTCTTCCGGCAGCCACGGCACCAGAAGATACCAGAATCACCTCATAATCGTGCTTTCTGAGCCAGACAATCTGATCAACAATCGCCGACATCCTCGTTACATCCAGTTTTCCGTCTTCTCGTGTCAGCACGTTGCTGCCCACTTTTACTACGATTCTTTTTCCCATTTTATGCTGATATTTAGTTGGAGCAAAGGATTTGAAAAATCAAATTCTTTGCTCCAACAATCATTATTTCTTTTTATTGTCTTTTTCTCGAATCTCTACTCTTCGAATCTTGCCTGAGATGGTCTTTGGCAATTCATCTACGAATTCGATGATGCGAGGATATTTATAAGGAGCAGTCTCATGCTTTACATGATCCTGCAGCTTCTTGATGAGGTCTGGACCTGCCATACTCTTGTATTCATCCTTCAGCACAACGGTTGCCTTGACAACCATACCGCGGATTGGGTCTGGCACACCGGTGATGGCGCACTCTACTACGGCAGGGTGAGTCATCAGGGCATTCTCTACCTCGAAAGGACCGATACGGTAGCCCGAGCTCTTGATCACGTCGTCGATTCTGCCCTCAAACCAGAAGTAGCCTTCCTCATCACGCCAAGCCATATCGCCCGTGTGATAGTAACCGTCGTGCCAAACCGATTTGGTCTGCTTCTCGTCACGATAGTAATATTTGAAGAGACCGATAGGCTTGTTGTCGCCGATGCGGATGCAAATCTCGCCCTTTTCGCCATCCTCGCATTCCGTCATGTCTGGGCGCAGGATGTGAACATCATATTGTGGGTTTGGCTTGCCCATGCTTCCTGGCTTTGGCTTGATCCAAGGGAAGGTGCCGAGTGTCATGGTGGTCTCGGTCTGTCCGAAGCCCTCGTAAATCTGAACACCCGTCAGCTTTTGGAAGGTTTCTGCCACGGATGGGTTCATAGCCTCGCCTGCTGTGGTGCAGTATTCAAGACTGCTGAGGTCATACTTCGAGAAATCTTCCTGAATCATGAAGCGATAGATGGTAGGAGGGGCACAGAAAGAGGTGATGTGATACTTCTCAATCTGGCGCATGATCTTATCTGCCGTAAACTTCTCGTGATCGAAGACGAAGACGGTGGCTCCGGCAAACCATTGTCCGTAGAGCTTGCCCCATACAGCCTTGCCCCAACCGGTATCGGCTACGGTAAGGTGGATGGAATTCTCGTGGAGATTATGCCAATATACACCCGTGGTCAGGTGACCGAGGGCATAGAGATGATCGTGTGCCACCATCTTAGGCTCGCCAGTGGTTCCAGATGTGAAGTACATCAGCAGGGTATCCTCATTAGAGTTTACATGTTCAGGGCGAACGAAAGGAGCACATTTGTTCCATTCCTTCATCCAGTCGTGGAAACCTTCTGGGATATCCGGACCGATACTGATCAAAGTCTTTACAGAAGGACTCTCTGGCATTGCCTCTTTAATCTGCTCTACCACGTAATCATCGCCGCAGCAGATGATTGCCTTTACGCTTGCTGCATTGTTGCGGTAAACGATGTCGTGCTTGGTAAGCATGTGGGTGGCAGGGATGGCTACGGCACCCAACTTGTGGAGACCGAGCATGGCAAGCCACCACTGATAGTGACGCTTCAGAATCAGCATCACCTTATCATCGTGACCGATGCCTAGACTCTGGAAGTAAGCGGCAGCCTTGTCGCTCTGCTCCTTCAGATCCTTGTATGTGAAACGGATTTCCTCACCTCGTTCGCTTGCCCAAAGCAGCGCCACGTGGTCTGGTTTGATCTTTGCCCATTCGTCCATCACGTCGTAGGCAAAGTTGAAATCTTCTGGTATGATAAACTCCAGATGCTCCTTGAAGTCTTGCTCTGAAGTGAATTTTGTCTGTTTTAGAAATCTCTCGATCATAGTTACTCTTCTAAATAATGATATAAGGAAACTTAAATGATGATGCAAAGAAACTTGGCAGGCTTACCGTTGAGTGAGCGGAAGCAGTGTGACTTCTTGCTGTCAAAGTAGATGCTGTCACCAGGGTTCAGCACCATCACCTTCTCTTCGATGGTAACTTCCAGCTGTCCCTCAATCACATAATCATATTCCTGTCCGTCGTGTCCGTTCTTGTTCGGCTTCTTGTCGCCTGGCAACGGGTCCACCTGTACCATAAACGGATTCACCTTTCTATCCTTGAATCCTACGGCAAGGCTCTGGTATTTATACTGGTTGTTGCGGTCTATCTCCGGTCCCTGTCCCTTGCGGGTAACGTAGTATCCCTTCATACGAGGTTCCTCGCCAAAGAGCAATACGTCGAGGTCGATGCCGTATCGCTTGGAAATCTTTGAAAGTCGATACACAGAAGGGTCGGCTTCTCCCGACTCAATCTTGAGATAATGGTCAAGACTGATTTCGCAAAGTTCAGCCACCTCCTCAGCCGGGATGTTGAGAACCTCACGGAGACCTTTCAGTCTTTCACCGATTTGCTTAATTGCTTCGTCCATAATCGAATATTTTATTGGTTGTTTTATCTTTTTCCTGCCAGCAAACCATTGATCACTGCGCTGGTAAAGCCGCCCTGTTCCATGGTGTTGAGGCCCTTGATGGTGCAGCCGCCAGGAGTAGTAACCTTATCAATGGCAGCCTCTGGGTGTTCGCCTGTTTCCTGAAGCAGCTCTACGGCACCCTTGATGGTCTGCAAGACAATCTTCTGGGCATCCTTAGCCTTGAATCCCATCTCTACGCCGCCTTCCACATTGGCTCTTACATAGCGCATGGCGTAAGCGATGGCACACGACATGGCGGTGGCAGCAGGGAAGAGGCGTTCTTCCATGATGAGGCTTTCGCCCAATTCATCGAAGATTTCTGTAATCTGCTGGATTTCTGTGGCAGATGCATCTACTGGAGTGATGAAGGTCATCGACTGCTTGTAGGTGATGGCGATGTTCGGCATCACGAGGAAGAAGGTTGGGGTGATACCATCCTTATCTAACCACTCCTTGATGTTGGCTGATGGCACACCGGCTGCAACGACTACGAGTTTCTGATTCTTGTAGTTGAGTGCATCCTTGATTCCCTTCAATGTCTTCTCCACGCACCATGGCTTTACTACCACGCATACGATGTCTGCGCCGTGGCAAGCCAACTGGTTGTCGAGAGTTACGCTGGCTCCTTCGCTTGCGAAGTGATCCAATACTGGTTGGTTATGGTCTGATACCGTAATATCTGATGGAGTGAACTTCTCGCTCTGCAAGAGTCCTTCAGCCATAGCACCGCCCATAGCACCTGCTCCGATAATTGTTATTTTCATTGTCGTCTTATAGTTAAAATGCAATTACGGTGCAAAGATACTACTTTTATCTGAAAATAGCGTGTTTATAGACGATTTTTTAAGAAAGCACGCTTGTTTGCTGACGATATTTTAAGAAATTTGCTAGTTTACTCCCATTCTGGAAGTATCCACGTCCTTGGTTCTCTTCTCCTTGCCTATTGCCTTTAACCACAATGCTCCATTTGTCATTATCGGAAGCCACTCTGGGCAAGAAGTTGGCATTTGATATGATGAGATATTCTTCCATACTGATAAGTTTGGTGCAAAGGTAAGCAAAATATTTAAAAAGTATGGCTGGAGGTAGTATGTTTTTTGTGAACCTGCGGCTTCGTTTTGTGGAGAATGCTGGTAACAACTCAGCATCCCTATGGGCATGAGTAGTTACAACTATTATTATTCCATCTTTAGCTCATACCCTTTTTCTTCTCCTATCTATGTAAATAATATTCTAGAAAGAGATAAACAAGAAGAAACACCCATAAAATGGGGAAAAAAGAGATTGAAAATTTTCCCTTAAGGATATTTGTATTTTTCCTTAAGGGAAAATATTTTTTTCCTTAAGGAAAATAAATTCTTCTCTTAAGAGATATTTTCGCTATATCTTAATCTGTAAAGTTATTTACAAGTACTGATGTTGTCTTGGTTTGATGACAAGCTGCTGCATTTCACTTTGGGGAACTGCTACAAAAAAGCAGCAAACCGCAAAGGGCTTGCTGCTCAAGATAGGAGTGTTTCCTATTTCTTTTATGGGTTGAGTTTTCTTTATATCCTTATCTCAATGGGTTTATACTTCCTTCAATACAGTTTCCAATCTTCCGATGAAGTCATCCACATTCTCCTTGGTCAATACCAATGGAGGGAGGATACGGAGGATGTTGGTGCCGGCGCAACCGGTGAAGCAGTGCTGCTCGTGGATGAGCTTGCTGCGAACTTCCTTGTGAGGAATGTCGAGTACGGCTCCTACCATCAAGCCACGGCCACGAACTTCTGTGATGTGGCTGTTGCGCTTCTGCAACTCCTTCAGCTGGGCGATGAGATATTCGCCAACCTCATGCGCATTCTCTACCAGGTTCTCCTTCTCGAAGACATCGAGAACGGCGAGAGCGGCAGTACATGCCAGATGGTTGCCACCAAAGGTTGTACCCAACTGACCATATACAGGAGTAAACTCTGGAGAAATCAATACGCCACCCATAGGGAAACCATTGCCGATACCCTTGGCTACGGTGATGAGATCTGGCTTGATGCCCAACCACTGGTGAGCAAAGAACTTACCGCTTCTGCCATAACCGCACTGGATTTCATCGCAGATGAGGATGGTGCCGTATTTCTTGCAGGCTGCCTGCAAGCCCTGAGCAAACTCAGGAGTTACCATGTTGCAACCACCTACGCCCTGAATAGCCTCGATGATACAAGCACAGACATCGCCCTTGGCAAGTTCCTTCTCCCAAGCCTCCAAATCGTTGATAGGAAGATAGGTTACGTGACCATTGTCATTGATTGGAGCGATAATCTTTGGATTATTTGTTACCTCTACGGCAAGTGATGTTCTGCCGTGGAATGCCTTTTCTAAAGAAAGCACGCGGGTTCTTCCGTTGGTGAATGAAGCCAGTTTCAAGGCATTCTCGTTTGCTTCGGCACCCGAGTTGATGAGGAAGAACTGATAATCTTCATAACCGCTTATCTTGCCCAGACGCTCTGCGAGTTTCACCTGCAACTTGTTGATGACAGAGTTGGAATAGAAACCCAGGTTGTTCAACTGGTTGGTGAGCATCTCCACATAGTGAGGATGGCAATGACCGATGCTGATAACGGCATGACCGCCATAGAGGTCGAGATATTCCTGCCCCTTGTCGTCCCATACCTTGCAGCCCTGTCCTTTTACAATATTAATATCGAAAAGAGGATATACGTCGTAAAGTTTCATGTTAAATCTATGTTTTAAGAAAGACAACTCATAGAGTTATCTTATTACAAACTATTTTTTATGATAGAAGAACGAATGATTTTTCATCCGTTCTTCCGAATTCTTTTATCTAAAATGCTGATGGCTTGAGTTTCAAACCTGCAGTCTGGTCGAGACCAAACATGATGTTCATGTTCTGAACAGCCTGACCTACGGCACCCTTCAAGAGATTGTCAATGCAGGAAGTGATGAGGAGCTTATCGCCATACTTATCCACATGAACCAGGCACTTGTTGGTATTCACCACCTGCTTCAGGTCGATAGCCTTATCCACATAGTGGGTGAACTTGGCATTCTTGTAGAACTCCTTGTAACCTGCTACGATTTCCTCGATTGGCTTGTCGGTCTTTACCACTTCTGTAGCGAAGATACCACGGGCGAAGTCGCCACGGTAAGGGATGAAGTCGATGGCTGCATCGAGATAACCCTGTGTCTGCTTCAGACTCTGACGAATCTCTGGCACGTGCTGATGGTTGAATGCCTTGTAGATGCTCATGTTATTGTTGCGCCATGAGAAATGGGTAGTGGCGCCTGGTTTCTGACCTGCGCCGGTGCTACCTGTAATGGCATTGACAGATACATCGCTGTTGATGAGGCCCATCTTAGCAGCAGGCAACAAACCAAGTTGAATGCAGGTTGCAAAACAACCTGGGTTTGCCACGTGCTGAGCTACGGCTATTTTTGATTCATTTATTTCTGGAAGACCATATACAAAATCGTGAGCGGCTGGAGTTGGCTGCTGGGTAGCAACCACTGTCTCTGGGGCAAGACGGAAGTCTTGTGCCAAATCGATAATCTTCACGTTCTCCGGAACATTGTGCTCCTTCAGGAACGCCTCGCTCTTGCCGTGACCGAAGCAGAAGAAGATGACATCCACCTGGTCGAAAGGCATCTCGGCGGTAAACTTCAAATCAGTCTCGCCATACAATCCCTCGTGAACCTCAGCCACCAGGTTGCCGGCGTTACTCTCGCTGTTGGCGAATACAATCTCTGCCTCAGGATGGTTGATAAGGAGGCGAATCAACTCACCTCCTGTATAACCAGCAGCTCCTAAAATACCTACTTTTACCATATTATCTTTCCTCGTTAGGGTGCATACCATAATAAACACGGAGTGGGGTAGAGCTTACCTTGATGAAGCCCTTCGCATCCTCGGCTGTCCAACCGTGCTGCATCTCACCATACTCACCGAGCTTAGACTTGGTCAAATCGTCTGGTGAGTCGATACCTACAGTCTGGAAACTGTATGGACGGAGCTTCAAGATAGCTGTACCGTTTACGTTGCGCTGAGAAGAAGTCAGCATAGCCTCGATATCCGGCATCACTGGCTCCAGGTACTGGCTCTCGTGGAGGAACATTCCGTACCAGTTGCCTACCTGGTCCTTCCAATACTGCTGCCACTTGCTCAATGTGCTCTTCTCCAACAGGCGGTGTGCCTCGATGATGAGCTTAGGAGCTGCAGCCTCGAAAGCTACACGACCCTTGATACCGATGATAGTGTCACCCACGTTGCAGTCGCGACCGATAGCGTAAGATGCACCAATCTCCTCAATCTTCTGGATGGCTGCAATCTTATCATCAAACTTCTCGCCGTTGACAGCCACGATCTCACCCTTCTCGAAGGTAATCTTCAGTTCAGCCTCTTCTTCCTTGGCAGTAACGTGCTTCAGATAAGCCTCCTCAGGAAGACCCTGGATTGGGTCGAGAATCTCACCACCGCAGATACTGGTTCCCCAGATACCTACGTTATAAGAATACTTCAACTTGGTGAAGTCTGCATAGAAACCGTGCTCGTTCAGGTAGTCAACCTCCTCCTTACGAGAAAGCGCCTTGTCACGTGTCAAGGTAATGATTTCTACACCAGGAGCCATCACCAGGAAGGTCATGTCGAAACGAATCTGGTCGTTGCCGGCACCTGTACTTCCGTGAGCGATGGCATCTGCACCAATCTCCTTGGCGTAACGAGCGATGGCGATAGCCTGGAAGATACGCTCAGAAGATACTGAAATAGGGTAGCAGTTGTTGCGGAGCACATTACCGAAAATCATGTATTTCAATGATTTCTCGTAATATTCGTGGGTAACGTCGAGAGTGACGTATGCCTTGGCACCCAACTTATATGCGTTCTCCTCGTTGGTCTTCAACTGCTCGGCAGAGAAACCACCTGTGTTAGCGCATGCTGCATAAACATCCCAGCCATCCTGGGTCAACTTCATTACTGTGTATGATGTATCGAGACCGCCGCTAAAAGCGACTACAACTTTTTTATTTGCCATTTTATTTTATGTTTAATATGTGGTGAATAATGTTTAGATGGCATTCTTGCCAACACCTTAAATTATATGTAAGGATTTAAATTTCTGCAGATGGACCGTCAATCTTTCTGATTCTCTCAATCACTTCCTGAGGAAGCTTGATAGGCAGATGTTCCTCTGGGTCGAAGAGCATGGCGGTGCAGATGCAGTATTTGCGGTTGGTACGATGGAGGACATCTACGTTGATGCAACCCTCGCAACCACGCCAGAAAGACTCGTCATCGGTCAGGTCGGCAAAGGTAACAGGAAGATACCCCAGCTGGGTGTTCATCTTCATGACAGCCGAACCGGATGTCAAAGAGAAAATCTTGGCATGAGGCCATCGCTGTCGGGCGAGCGTAAAGGTCAGGTTCTTGATACGCTTAGCCAGTCCCATACCACGGAAGTCTGGGTGAACGATCAAACCTGATGTGGTGACATAGTGCTTGTTGCCCCATGTTTCGATGTAGCTGAAACCTGCGAACTTCTCGCCCTGGAGAGCGATGACAGCCTTGGCTTCGCGCATCTTGGTGGCAACATACTCTGGTGAACGCTTGGCGATACCAGAACCACGCTTCTTTGCAGCTTCTGCAATTGTAGTCAGAATGGTGTCGATGTACTTGATGTGACTTTCGTCAGCCACCATTACTTTAACTTCTTCCATTTTCTCTTTATATTTTGAATGTTCTTATTTGTAATCTGTTGTTTTAATACCTGTCAACCATCAATTAATATCTATGATTGAGCTCCGGAATCACTTCCGACAAGATGTCGATGATTTCCTCTTCTGTAGTACCCTTCTTCTTGACCAGGAAGATGGTGTCATCTCCTGCGATGGTTCCAAGGATTTGAGGAATATCGCTGTTGTCGATGTTGTAGGCGATACTGCTCGCATATCCCGGACGTGTCTTGATAACTACCATGTTGCCTGAGAAATTGATGGATTGAAATCCTGTACTCAGTCCCATCTTGCTGATGGACATAGGGTGAGTGACACGTTTGTAGAGTGCATCATTGGGTAAGACGTATGCGTATTTTCCGCTGGATGAAGCAGCCTTGGCTACCTTGAGCAGCTTGAGGTCGCGGCTCAATGTGGCTTGCGTTATCTCAAATCCTTCTTTGTGCAAAGCTTGCAAGAGTTGTTCCTGCGAACTTAGCTCTTGGCTAGAGATAAGCATCTTTAATGCTTCTAATCTGTTGTTCTTTACTTTCATACGCTGTATTTTTATTCGTTTGTGGTTGCAAAATTACAATAAATATATGAAAACGCCAAGAAAATATGTATAAAATTTGCATATTTACGATAATTTGTTGTAGGATGATAGGAATATGCAGGAAATATGCAGTATAAATATGCGTGCTGTGTGTTTGAGATACAGTGTCGAATAGCTTTGGCTTGTTTTCTGGTATTTCCTTTGGCATTATATATACGTTTGAAATCATTATAAAAGTGGGGTGCAGGAATAAAAGACGGATTTTTTGTTGATTCTTGCATCTTTTTTACTTAAAAACTTGCATTTATAGTTTTTTTTATTTATTTTTGCAGCAACTAATCTTTAAGCCGATGAATAAATTAACGCTAAACTTATTGATTTTACTAACCATACCCTGTATTCTCTATGGTCGTAACTTCAATGTGATGGATTTCGGCGCTCGAGGTAACGGAATCAGTGATGACGCTATCGCCATTCAGAAAGCTGTGGATGCTTGTACGAATGCCGGAGGGGGAGATGTGGTCTTTTCCGCCAATCATACATTCCTTTCAGGACCCGTACAGTTGAAATCGAATGTGAACATCGTTCTGGAAACCAATTCCGTCTGGAAAGCCAACCCCGATGAGAGTATCTATCATCTCAGCGCCTTCGGTAAGAACGAGGGTGAGGGTATGATGTGGATTTGGGCGAAGGATGTGGAGAATCTTTCGTTCTCTGGGCATGGTACGATTCATGGCAATGGTATCAAGTTTATGGGTGCTGAACTTTTTGATAGTTACGAACTCAAACCGGTCACTACTTTCGATCCCCGTCCGCACGTGCTTACCCTGATGGGAGTCAGGAATCTCAATATCCGTGATATTACGATACGGGAAGGTGCTTACTGGACGGTGCATCTCATCGGTTGCGATGGAGCTGTGATTGACGGCATCAATCTGCTCAACAATCTCAAGATCCGTAATGGTGATGGCATTGATATCGATCATAGCAAGAATGTGCGCATTGCCAACTGTCATATCACCAGTGGCGATGATGCTATCTGCCTGAAAAACCGCCGTGAATTTGAAAAATATGGTTCTTGCCACGATATCGTTGTAACGAATTGTGTGATGGAGAGCCGCAGCTGTACCGTGAAGATTGGCAGCGAGAATATGGATTCCATCTATAATGTGGTTATCGACAATTGCGTGATCAAAGGTAGCAACCGTGGTCTCGGTATTCAGAACCGTGACGAGGGAACCGTGAGCAATGTGGTTTTCTCTAACATCATTCTGGATTGCCAGCTATGGAGCGATGTATGGTGGGGCAAGGCAGAACCTATTTACGTTACTTCTTACCCTCGTGCCAATGGAAATCACAAGGATGCCAACTGGCGATTCCCTAAAGGTCAGACGGTAGGAAGATGTGGCGAGGTGAGCCATATCTACTTCAATCATATTTATGCCACTTCAGAAAACGGATGCTTTATCGGCGGAGATACCCGGGATAAAGTGAACAATATCTATCTCAGCAATGTACATCTCAACTTGAAGAAACTGACAAGCTATGATGGTGGCGTGTATGACAAGCGTCCATGTCGTGGTGAGGGCTTTATATATAATAAGGTATATGGAGTCTATGTAGAGAATGCCAGGGATGTAGAGATTGATGATCTGAGAGTGCAGGTTGGACCGAAAGTAAACTATGGAGGAAAAACTTTCGGTATAGATGACTAGAAAAACAATCTTTTCATAGAATTGAAACTAAAATCTTAAACAGGTGTAATAAGGTAGTACTACCTTTGCATCCGATCATTTATAACAAAATCTAATAAGTTATGCAAATAGAACAAAAGACTACGGGAAGAAATCTGAAGCGAATTCTCTTTTCTTCTGCACTTCTGCTGGTGAGTTCATTCTCATTTGCGCAAAGTAAGGTAAGTGGTACCGTCAAAGATGCCAATGGCGAACCTCTCATAGGTGTTAGCGTCATGGAGGTGGGTACTAACAATGGTGCGGTTACCGATATGAATGGAAAGTACACCCTGTCGGTGAAGCCTGGTGCTAAATTAAAACTCACTTACATCGGTTTTACGTCAAAGACCATTAAGGCAGGTGGTAATAGTCAGGTAGTGTTGGATGAAGATAACACAGCCCTCAACGAGGTGGTTGTGGTAGGTTATGGTACGATGCGTCGTAAGGATGTAACTTCTTCTATCACAACAGTGAATGCCAAGGATTTGAACAAGGGTGTTTATACAGACCCTGCCCAGATGCTTCAGGGTAAGGTACCAGGATTGGTGGTAACCTCTTCTGGCGACCCTAGTGGTTCTACCAGCATGACTCTTCGTGGTGCTTCCTCTCTTCGTACAGGAGAGGCAATGCAGCCTTATTATGTGATAGATGGTATCCCGGGAGTGGATATTTCCATGGTGGCTCCTGACGATATAGAGAGCATTGATGTACTCCGTGATGCCTCTGCTACAGCTATCTATGGTTCCAAGGCAGCCAATGGTGTGATTATGATTACCACCAAGAAAGGTAAGAACAATCAGGAGCGTGTGAACGTATCTTACTCTGGTTATGTAGGTTTCGACCATATTTCCAAGACTTTGGATATGGCTTCTGCCGATGATATCCGGGGGTATGTAAAGGCTAACAATTTGGATTATGCTTATGACTATGGGGCTTCTACCGATTGGCAGAAGGAGGTACTTCGTACAGGTATCAGCCATAACCATAACCTTTCCATCAATGGTGGCAGCAAGAAGACTACCTATATGACTTCCCTGAATTATAACAATCGTGAAGGTATCATCAAGGGAACTGATATGCACCGTATCAATTTCCGCTCTTTGGTAAGTTCTAAGGTCTTGAAAGACCATTTAGACCTTTCTGCAGGCTTGAATGCCATGTATGGTAAGCATGAGGGAGTGCCTATGAACAATGAGGGCGGTTCTGTGCTGGATGCAATGAACTATTTTAACCCTACTACTCCTGTTAGAAATGAGGATGGCTCTTGGAGTAAGGGTGATGGTTCTAAAAACTATAACCCGTTATCCCTCATTGCTGAGGATTCTTCTGAGTTCGAGTGGAAACGTATGCAGTTTATCGCAAAGGCTACGGCTAATATTGTCAAGGGCTTGACTTGGAATGTCAACTATCAGTATAGCAATAAGCAGCGTACCTATAGTGCATACGATTCTCATAACAGCCAGCTCAATGGTATCAGCGATTATCAGGGACGTGCCAACCGTAGCACATACCAAGGACATGACCAGACTTTCGAGACTTACATCAACTATGATGCTACTTTCAATAAGGTACATAAGTTGGGCTTGATGGGAGGTTACTCATGGGAAGAGCGTGTTAACAATGACGGCTTTGGACTGACCGTTCATAATTTCTTCGATGATAAATTAGGTTGGAATCAGTTGAAGTATGCTGGTACCATTGATGGCATGACTGCAGTGGAGAGCGGTACGAAGGAGACAGTTCGTAATATCTCTTTCTATGGTCGTCTGTCTTATTCATACAATAGCCGCTATATGTTGCAGGCTACCATCCGTCGTGATGGATCATCTGTGTTTGGTGATGGTCATCAGTGGGGATATTTCCCATCCGTATCGGGAGCTTGGAATGTTACAGAAGAGAAATTCATGGATGGCTTGAAGGATGCCTTGAAGCTGTCTAACCTGAAGCTTCGTGTGGGTTATGGTGTCAGTGGCAATGCTCTGGGATTTGGTGCATATACTGCTGTGGCTACCTATGGTGCGAATGGTTCTGTATCTACCATCAATGGTAAGAATTATGCTACATTGGTAGCTACCAAGTTAGCTAATCCGGATTTGAAGTGGGAGAAAACCAGTATGTTGAACATTGGTTTGGATTATGCCTTCTTCGATGGCCGTATCAATGGATCTATTGAGTATTACGACAAGAATACCAAGGATCTGATCTGGAATTATCCAGTATCTTCTTTCGTTTATCCTTATAGTACTATCGTAGCCAATGTGGGTGAAATCAGCAACCGTGGTATTGAGTTCTCTATCAATGCAATTCCTGTACGGAATCAGTATTTTACCTGGACAACAACTCTGAACCTTTCTCATAATAAGAATAAGGTAAAGAAGTTGACTAATGAGAAGTATAGTACATCAACCTTTACTCAGGGTGATCCTATGGTGGCTGGCGTGTCTGCCTATGGTTATACACAGCAGATTATGGAAGGTCAGCCTTTGGGTACGTTCTTCACCTACGAGTTTGCTGGTTACGACGAGGATGGTATTTCTGTATATTATAAGCATGATAAGGCTACAGGTGAGCGCAATGGCAAGACTACTAAGTCGCCAGGATTTGAAGACCGTACAATCACGGGTTGCGCACAGCCAAAGTTGAATGTGGGATGGAACAATAGTTTCAGTTATAAGAACTGGAGTGCTTCCTTCTTCTTTACTGGTGTGTTTGGCAATAAGATTTATAATGGTCTCCGAGCTCACTATACTGCACCAGACTTCTTTGCTGGTGGCAAGAATGTATTGAAGGAGTTTATTGCCGACCGTCCGGCAACTGATACCAGTTCTAACATTCCGTCAGATAAGTTCATAGAGAATGGCTCTTATGTCCGCTTGCAGAACTTGTCCTTGGGTTATACTTTCCGCAATTTGGACGGATGGTTGAACAGCCTTCAGTTGTATGTTAATGCCAACAATGTCTTCACTATTACTGGCTACAAGGGTTTGGATCCAGAGGTTAATCTTGGTGGAATCGACCCTGGTGTTGATTATCGTTGGAGTAATTATCCACATACTCGTACGATTATGGTGGGTGCTAAAATCAATTTCTAACAACATTTAAATACGCTTAGAATATGAAACTAAATATAAAGACTTTGTTCGCAGCTGGTTTGGCTACCTTGGCTGTGAGTTGTACGGACTTGGATGTACCGGTAGATTCTCAATATACGAAATATCCTGGTACGGAGGAGGCTATTGTTTCCAAGATGGCGGGTATCTATTTTCAGATGAGAGAATGTTTTGGTCGCCGTTATATGGAGGCACAGGCACTGTCAAGTGATGAGTTTACGGCTTTGTCGTATAGTGGAAACTGGCTGGATTCTTATGCATACGCCAATACGTCTTTGCATAATTTTACAGATGAGTGCGCTACCATTGACTGGATGAATGTATTGGGTGAGGGTGTTGTGAAAGCCAATGAGGTTATCGATTCTGATGCTGATCCTAAGTATGTGGCTGCAGCTCGTGCCGTCCGTGCTTACTTCACTTATCTGGAAATGGACAACTTTGGTGATGCTCCTATCGTAGATAAGGTCTATTGCGAGAAGAATGGGGTGGATATTACTGCCCGCCAGCCTCGCGCAGATGTTGCCAAGTGGATAGAGAGTGAACTCCTGGCTGTAGCAGATCAACTTCCAGAGGAAACTACCGGAGAGAACTATGGCAAGCCGAATAAGTATATGGCATACGGTCTTTTGGCTCGCTTGTATATCAACTGGCCTGTTTATACAGCAGCTTCCGTTGATCAATATGATGCAGCCAATTACAGCAATGAAAAGTTGAATGCCTGTGTAGAGGCTTGTGATAAGATCATCAATGCAGGTAAGTTTGCTCTGGGACCTGTAGCTTATCGCTTCAAGTTTGCTCCTAATAATACTGAGTTGGTGGAGAAGGGAGAAATTAAGGACTTCATCTATGTAATGCCTTACCATACATTGGATGCCACAGGTATGCAGTATGGTCGTTCACATTCTTATAAGGATATCAAGAAGTTGGCTCCTAGTTATTATGGCACAGCCATGTCTAACTCAGGTGGTGCGTATATAACTGTAACTTCTGAGGCTGCTGCTCGCTTCAATCTGGAAGGTGACGAGCGTAATACGATGGTGCTTCAGGGTACTGTACATGTATATGACCCGGAGACACTCCTTCCTACCGACCAGATTTGTAAGGATCGCAATGGTAATCCATTGGTGTTGGAAACAAACATTAAGTTGGTGAAGCAGAGCTCTGAGCTTGATGCAGGAGATAATGTGGAAGGCTGGCGCCAGGGTGCTCGTTCTGTGAAATGGTTTGTTAGCAATGAGGACTTTAAGAATGGACGTAATCAGTCTAACGACATACCTCTGATTCGTTATGCCGACATTTTGCTGATGAAGGCTGAGGCTATTGCACGTGGTGCATCGGCAACTGGTGGAGATACTTCTCTTAGTCTTTTCAATCAGATTCGTTCATACGTTCATGCACCGGAGCTTGATCATACCCCATCTTTGGATGAAATTTATGAGGAGCGTGGTCGTGAGTTCTTTGATGAGAACCTTCGTCGTGTGGATATGATTCGCTTTGGTCATTTCGAGGATGAGTATTGCTTCCACAAGAAAGGCTTCGAAAATGCGAATTTTGACAAGACTCATCGTATTTTCCCATTGCATAAGGGAAATCAGTTGGATACAAATCCTAAGTGGAAACAGAATCCGGGATATTAATCGATTGAATGATGATAAAGGGGGAGTGGTGGATTTTGCCACTCCCTTTTTTCTAATTGTTAGATGAAGTTTGTTTCATTTTGATAAAACTGTTTGATTATGAGAAGAAATCTATTGTTGTTATTACTGTGGTTGGCAGGCTTGCTAGCTGTAGATGCTCAAACATTGAGCCGTAAAGAGGTCGAGACCTACGTGATTAATCAATATGGAAAAAGATGGAAAGACATTGCGCTTTATCTTGGCGAAAAAGATACGTTGGACAAGGACAATGCTTTGACGTTTGAGAAAACAATCTCGGTGCGAGGCAAGAGTAAAAATGAACTCTTTGTCGATTTGAATTATTGGTTTCTGAAAACCTTTAGCAATGCTAGTTCATCGATAGAGATGGCAGACAAGGAATTGGGGGTTATCATGGCAAAGGGTTATTTGCCTGGCATTGCTTATCACTCGGGTGGTTATTCCTCTTATTGTGTCAATATTCGCCCTCTTGTGCGTTGCGACATCAAAGATGAACAGGTCAAACTGACGATTGTCGTTCCAAATTATGAGGTGACGAAAGTTGATGATGGTATTTGGAGTGCCATGCTGGATGAGGATTTCGACAAGCATCCCCCATATACTGTGAACGAAACATGGTCGCTGAATGTTTGTTTCCCTTTTGCGAAGAAAGATGGAACCAAGAAAACTTCCAGCAAGGCATTGGTGATGAGTCATGGATATGTGGAGGTCTTGATGAATCGCATTCAAATGGCGTTATAGCTGCGCCAAAATGTGGTGAAATTGAAGATTTTGGCGCACTTTCAGCGTGGTAACTCAATCATTTGATGATTTATTTAAATCTTAAAATCCAGAAACCAATAATGAAGCGAATCTTGGCCTTAGCATTATATTGCGTCCTCGGGCTATCCTCGTTGATGGCGCAAGATTATTCCCGATACGTAGATCCACGTATCGGCAGTGAGGGATTGGGTAGAACTTTCCCCGGACCTTGTATGCCATACGGTATGGCGAAGCCGGGGCCGGATGCCGTGTCTATGCCGAATGCGGGATGGGCGCCGATGCCTGAGCCTATCAAGGGATTCTCGCAGATGCATGTCAGCGGAACCGGGGGTGGACAGAAGTATGGCAATATTCTTATCCAGCCTTTCTTGGATGCTGGGGAAATCATCCAGAAACGGGTGGATGAGAAGATTGCCCTGGGATATTATGCCTGTACTTTTGGAAATGGAATCCGGACGGAGATTACCGCTTCAGAACGTTGTGCCTTCTATCGCCTGGATTATGGCAGGAAACAGAAGGGAAAACTCCTGATAGATGTGGCTACCTTCCTGGGTATAGATACGATTCCAGATAAGCGCGAAACTCAGCAGTATGTGGATTCGTATGTTACTTGTGATGGAAAATATGCCGTCTCTGGATGGAGTACGGTTCGGGGTGGCTGGAACAATGGCGGACCTTATACCGTATATTTCTATTTGCAGAGCGATGCGCCTTTTTTAAATAGCGATGTGCCTCTATCTGATAGCGATGCACCTCTATATAATAAGGTGAAGGAATCAAAAACAAGATTGGATGTTGCCTTCTCGAAAAGTACCGTCAATCTGAAGGTCGGTATTTCGCATATCAGTATCGCCCAAGCCAGGAGGAACATCCCTGCTTGCGGCTTCGATACCCAGTTGAAGAATGTGCGGAAAACCTGGAACGAGAAGTTGGGAAAGATAGAAATCGCAGGCACCGAAAAGCAGAAACGGATGTTTTATACAGCCCTTTATCATACGATGCTGATGCCTGTGGATAAGTCGGGTGAAAATCCTCATTTCTCCGCAACTCCGTATTATGACGATTACTATGCCATCTGGGATACTTACCGTACTTCCATGCCTTTGCTTACCTTGATTGAGGAACCGCAGCAGCGGGATATGGTCAATTCCCTGCTCAATATCTACAAGCATGACGGTTATATGCCTGATGCTAGAAGTGGCAACTGGAACGGCAGAACGCAGGGTGGCAGCAATGCGGATATAGTCATAGCCGATGCCTTTGCCAAAGGAATGAAGGGTATCGATTATGAACTGGCGCTGAAGGCGATGGTTAAAGATGCCGAAGTGCCACCAACGGATGATGATGGCTTTGTGGGCAGTGTGCCTGAGGAAAAGCATGGTAGAGGTGGATTGATGGAATATAATACGCTGGGCTATATTCCGTATGGAATAGACCGTGCCGGCAATCGTACCGTGGAGTATAGCTATGATGACTGGTGTATTGCCCAGGTGGCAAAAGGACTGGGGTTTCCGGAACTCTACGGTAAGTATATAAAGCGTTCGCATAACTGGCGCAACCTCTGGCGTTCTGATTATGAATGGCAGGGGATGAAGGGATTTATCATGCCGAGAGATGCGGATGGCAGATGGCTCGACTCTGTGCCTTGGGGCAAGTCGAAGGTCTATCATCCTGTGATTCCTTATCATCCGGATACCAAGGTGGCGCCCTGGTATCTTCCATGGTGGTCAACCTTCTTCTACGAGGCTTTGTCGGCAGAATATAGTCTCAGTATTCCACACGATGTTCCGGGACTGATTGAGGCTTGTGGAGGAAAGGACGCTTTCATCCGACGACTGGATACTTTCTTCGCCAATGGCCATTTCAATGTGGCGAATGAACCGAGCTTCATGACTCCTTACCTGTATCATTGGGTAGAACGCCCGGACTTGAGCGTTCAGCGAATCCATCAGATCGTGAACGATAACTATGACGATTCTCCTGGCGGTTTGCCGGGTAATGATGATGGGGGCGCGATGTCATCCTGGCTCGTTTTCAATATGCTGGGATTCTATCCGATAGCCGGTCAGAATCTCTATATCGTAGGTTCGCCGATGATTCCTGAATACACCATCCATCTATCGAATGGTAAGGACCTGAAGGTGGTGAAAGAAGGAGAGCTATGGAAGCAGATGTTCATAACTCACGATGTGTTGATAAATGGTGGAAAACTTGTTCTTCCTGATTTTAAAACTGAGGAAAAGGGTGTTGATAAAACGCAGAAACTGCTGATAATGAAAGAAAAAGAGAAATCCACAGTTTTTGCACAGCCTGTGGATAAGTATTTGATAACTATTCCAACGCAGTATGTGGCTTGCTTCATCCTCAACCGACAGTATCGTAACTGGGAGGTAGGAATAGATTCTACGAGTATGGCTGATACGCTTATACTGAAATGTAATCAATCTCTCTATCTGATTCCTCGCAAGGTGGTGGATGAGGCTGATGGTTTCTGTTGGGATAGTCCACAGAAAGGAAGGAATCTCTATGTATGCGATATGAGTTCCAACAGGGGTATGCGTGACGGCACCTTCCTGTTTATCTCCCGAAAGGCGCTGCGTCAGCTTCAGGCAACCGGATCCTTTGGCTATAATGGGATTTTATGGCGGAAAATATCAGTAGATGAAAAGAGCATTACCGTCAAGGCTGAGCAGGATGGAACTATGATGCAGATTGCTGTGGACCTCGGTCTCCCTTGGGTGCTGCGTATGGATGGAAATCCTTTAGGTATTGATTGGAGGTTGGAAAAACAATAAATGGGAGTATTCTCCGTTTCATTATTATATGAACAGAAAAGTAACATTATTATATATCTCTTTGGCTTGCGTGCTTTCGCTGCAGGCTCAGACCCGCCAGCAGATGGGTGGTGTCTATTATGCTTATCCGGAAGGTCCTTCTGCCAAGACAGGAACTTTTGGTACGGCTACTTATGTGATGTCTGATTCTCTGAATGTTCCTCAGGGATATGCACCCTTTTATATCAGCCATTACGGTCGCCATGGTTCCCGTTGGATGCCGAAGGATGACCGGTATGTCTGGATTTGCAAGCATTTTGAAGATGAGAGTAACCTCACTCCGCTTGGCTTGCAGGTAAAGGGAATGCTGCAGCGTGTATGGGATAATGCCAAGGGTAATGGTGGAAAACTGAGCAAGCTGGGTGCTCTTCAGCATCAGGGCATCGCTCATCGTATGTTTGAGCGTTATCCGCAGATCTTTGCTGCGGGCAATGCGGTAAAGGCTCGTTCCAGTGTGGTGGATCGATGCGCCAAGAGTATGCAGGCTTTTACTTCGGAGTTGCATACCCTCCAGACAGGCTTGAATCTGGATGTCAAGACCGATTCTGCCGATATGGCTTGGATAGCGTATGTCTCTCCCGAAGTGAAGGCTTTGGAGAACCGTACCCATGTGCAGGCTCAGGTTTCACCTCGCCGTTTCCTTCTTCAGTTGTTTAAGGATGTCTCTAAGGTGGATGAACCCCTGAAGCTGATGACCGAGATGCATACGGTGGCTTCTTCTATTCAGGATGTAGGCTTGAATTTCTCTTCTTATCCACAGGATATAGAAGATGGCTTGAATGCACTTTTCACCGATGATGAGTTCCGTGTCATCTATGAAGCCAATAACCTTCGGATGGCCATCAACAATGGTACCGTGGCGACGAATGAGGATATTCCTGCCCGTAGTGCTATCTCCTTATGGCAGAATATCGAGGCGGAGGCAGATCGGGCTTTGCGTTCTGTCAAGTCATCGGCTACGCTTCGCTTTGGTCATGATACAGCCCTTTACCGTCTTCTGTCTCTTCTCTTCGATGTAAATGTTCCTCCGGCAGGAGCACGTGAAGAGGCTAGTCTGGTGGTTTTGGGAGATGAAACGGAAAAGATGGATCGTGTAGTTCCGATGGCTGCCAATCTCCAGATGATATTCTATAAGAATGCGAAGGATAGCGTGCTGGTGAAGTTCATGCTCAATGAGCGGGATGTCATGCTTTCTCCCGTAGGTCAGGTGATCTATGGTACGCATTACTATTCCTGGAATGCCTGGAAGCAGGAAATGCATGAGCGGATCCATCGGTTGGAACATATCCGCCAGCTCAATGCCATCAATACGATGGTGGGTACGGCACAGGCAAATACCCAGACTGCGGGCATGTTCGGAAAGGGTAGTGAGGAACATGGACAAACTATCCCTGCCGTTCTCGTTCCGAATGGTCAGAACTTCTGGACTCCTCAGACGCAGGATACAGAACAGAAATGTATCGCACCTTATTATTATAAGGATACCCATCTGCAGGGCTTCCGCTGCAGCCACTGGCTGGTGGGCGGATGTACGCAGGATTATGGTTCTTTCACGGTGGCTGCGCTTGGCGGAAAGCTCCGCCTTCAGCCGGAACAGAGAGCTACGGCATTCAGCCATGAAGATGAAGTCTCTCATCCTCACTACTATGCTGTCCGCCTGAAGGATGAACATCTGAAGGCAGAGATGACAGCCTTGAGTCATACCTCCTTTCTCCGTGTTACTCCGGAGCAGGATGAGCTGGTTCATCTTGTCATCAATCCGAACAGCGATGAAGGACAGGGATACATCGAGATTGATACCATCAATCATATCGTATATGGTTATAATCCGGTGCATCGCATCTATCAGGGATGGGGAAAACCTGCTGGTTTCTCTGGACATTTCGTCTTGGCTTACGATGAGAAGGACCTGGTGGATTACGGTGTTTTCGAGGGCGACAGGAAGATGGTAAGAGGTTTGAAGGTGCAGGGCAAACCACGCATTGGCGCCTGGCTCACCTTCCGTGGCAGATCGGGTAAGGCGATGGAGTGGATGTCGGGTACATCCTTTACGTCCCGCGACAATGCGGTGGAGAATCTCAATGCAGAAAACTATATGTATGGCGGATTGGATTTCAACAGCATGATGGAGTATGCTGCCGGAATCTGGTGCGACCGACTTCATACCATTGATGTGGAAAGCAAGGATGCTGGCAAGGTCAACCAGTTCTATGGTGCTCTCTACCGTGCATCCTTCCTCCCTCATGAGATGAGTGATGTGAATGGCGATTATCCGGAGTTTTCTACAGGTACCGTGAAGATGGGCAATGCTACCCTGAGTTCCAAGGGCTATGCCGTTCCTGCCTATTCTTATCTCCGCAAATATGGCGATTTCTCCATGTGGGACATCTATCGTGCAGAGTTGCCGCTCTATAGTCTCATCACTCCGAAGATGTCGGGCGAGATGATGCAGTCTCTGGTTCAGATGTACAAGGAAGGTGGCTGGATGCCTATCTTCCCATGCTGGAACAGTTATACGGCAGCGATGATTGGCGATCATTCGGGTGCGGCTCTTGCCGATGCGTATGTCAAGGGCATTCGCAATTTTAATGCAGCCAAGGCTTACGAGGGAATGCGTCTCAATGCTTTCTCTACTCCTTATCTGGCGAAGGATTATCAGGATGGAAAGGGGCGCCGTGCCATCCGGTCGTATATGGATAATGGCTATATTCCGTTGGAGGATATGGTGGAGGAAGCCTTTCATACCAACGAGCAGACTTCCCGTACCCTGGAATATGCCTATGATGATTATGCCGTGGCACAGATGGCGAAGGCTCTGCATGATTCCTGTCAGGATGCCGCTCTGCGCCAGAAGTATCTGGAGGATTACAATGATCTGATGCGCCGTTCCGAGAACTGGCGCAATGTCATCAATCCTGCTACGGGATGGGCGGATGGCAGATACGAGAATGGCAAGTGGGAGAATAATGAAGACCTGGTGCACCGCAAGAGTTACATCACCGAGGGTGCTACCTGTCATTATACCTGGTATGTTCCGCAGAACCCAGAAGGGCTGTTTGAGGTAATCAGAAACAGCAAACCGATGGATAAGCTGGAAAAGCAGATAGAAAAGGCGGAAAGGAAGATGGAGAAGAAGGGTGAAACTCCTGTTCGCAACGAGAAGGTGATAGCCCGACTGGACAAGATGTTTGATAACGGATGGTATTGGCATGGTAATGAACCTTGTCATCAGATAGCCTATCTTTATGACGCTGCCGGAGCTCCGGAAAAAACGCAGGAGCGGGTGCATCATATTCTCCAGACCGAATATAATGATACGCCGGGCGGATTGTCTGGAAATGATGATGCAGGACAGATGTCGGCATGGTATGTGTTCTCGTCTATCGGATTCTATCCTGTATGTCCGGGTACACCTTATTATTATATAGGTACTCCAAGTTTTGACAAGGTTACTCTGAATCTGGAAAATGGCAGGAAGTTCATTCTTTCTGCGGATGGAGTGTCGAAGGATGCTTTCTATATCCAAAAGATGAGCTTGAACGATAAACCGTTTTGGGGTTACAAACTGTCGCATAAGGATATTTTGAATGGTGGTAAACTTAAGTTTCAGATGAAAAAATGACAGAGCATATTACTTTCTTTATTTATGGATTGTGCGTGATGTTCTATTCGATGATGGTTTGGATGTTCTATCGAAAGAACAAGGAAAAGCTTTCTAGATTAATCACTTGTCTGATGGCTATCTTGGATATGGAATGCCTGAAGGACTTGTTGCTGTTTGTGGATGGCATTGGTGCGCAATCGACTATTTGGTATCTGATGAATGCTATAGATATGGTCATCATACCTTTCTACATGTTCGTCTTGATGGAGTTGGTGAAGCCAGGATGGCTTACTTGGGGCAAAGGCATTTTGCATGAGGCAATCTTTATATTGCCTCTAGTCGTGTATGCTTTCACTCGCAAGGTTTGTTGGTTTGATGTTCTTGCTGGTTGCGGTGCCGTTTATGGAACCGTCACTTATGTGCTGATGTTCTTCTATATTGCTCGTTATCAGCGCCAGCTCAAGGAGCGTTTCTCTTATCAGGAAAATGTCAATCTCCATTGGCTCAGGGGCATTCTCACTTGCTTCTTCATCATTCTCATAGTTTGGACGGCGAGCTGCTATATGTTTGATGTAGATTTCGACAATGCTTATATGCTCTGTTCGTTGGTTGCGTGGATGGTAGTCTCTTACTTTCTGTATAGGCATGAGTCTGTGTTAGATGAGTTGCAGGAGCCTGATGCAACACAAAGTGATGGAGATACAGGTAAACCGGTATTGGAGGGAGACATATCTGCGATTATCAACAAATTGTTTGTCGAAGAAAAGCTGTTCCTCAATCCACGTCTTAAGTTGTCGGATGTGGCACGGCTTGTGGGAACGAACCGTACTTATCTCAGTAGATTTTTCAATAAGGAAAATGGATTGACATTCTATGATTATGTGAATAATCTCAGAATCAAACATGCCGAAGAGCTCTTGCTGACCACTCAACACTCCTTGGTAGAGGTAGCTGAGAAATCGGGTTTCAATTCGCTCTCCACTTTCCGAAGGGTCTTTGAGGGAAGCCATCATTGTACTCCTAATGCTTTCCGCAGTGTTCACCTTCCCAAAAAGAAGGAGTGAAAATGGATTGATAATGAGCTGATTGTATGATTTGACGTGTCGTTTTACGGAATGACACGTCATTTTTTTACGCTATGGTTTAGCATTTTTACCCTTTGAATCCTGATTTATCGACAAAAACGCTACCTTTGCAATATCAGAAATGATAATGATATTGAAAACCTTTAATAATATAAACGAACGTATGAAGAAAATCTTAACTCTATTTGTAGCTCTTATGCTTGTTATAGTAGCGTATGCTCAGGCAAATTTGCTAACCACGCAGTTGGTTGTAGATTTGAAAGAAGCAGGTACACTCTATGATATGTTGCCGGATGATCAGCGCCCCTTAATAACTAATCTAAAAATTAAGGGACCCATCAACGGAACGGATGTGAAATGTCTGCGAGAAATGATGGGGAAAGAAGACAATCTAGGTAGTTATAATCTTTCTGTTAAAGAAGATTTTGTTAGTTCTTCGGAAACCGCGGAATCAAACTTGAAAATATTGGATTTGAGTGAAGCTAGCATCGTCGAGGGTGGTGATGCTTATGGAACTATTCTGACAGGAAGTCCTATGGATCAGACGAAAGCTCCGTTGTATTCAGCCAATAATACCATAGGCTCATATATGTTCAGTGGATGTGCAAGTTTAGAGAATCTGATGCTTCCTTCGTCCGTGCAAGTCATAGAAAGTTATGCTTTGGCAGATTGTGCTTCCCTTATTTCCATTACCCTTCCTGCGGATCTTATGGCGATTCCTAAAGGAATGTTGCGTGGTTGCGAATCTTTGGAACAGTTTGATGTGCCTTCTGGTGTTTCTGAAATAGGAGACTTCGCTTTCAAGGGAACAGGTCTTAAAAGTTTTACTTTTCCTGAAGCTATTACGGTAATTACTCCGATGCTTTCTGGAGCTGAAAAATTAGAGTATATAGTCATCCCTTCTACGGTTACTTCTATCAAATCAAATGGTATGACGGGAGCATTTGCTGGTCTAAAAGCCCTTAAGGAATTAAGAATTCCTGAAAGTGTGACGGGGAATTTGAGCGATTATATGCTTAGTGGCTGTGAATCTTTGGAACGACTCTATATCCCAAGTAAGGCGGTTCTTACGTGGTACACGCTTCGGGGAATGAAAACATTGAGTGATATGTATGTCTATAGTGAGATGCCCCAGAGTCTCAATACGATGTTTTTCCAAAATTCGTTCAATTATAAGAAGACTGTACTTCATGTGAAAAAGGTTGCAAGGCTGCTTATGCTGCTGCTTATTATTGGAAAGATTTCAAGGCTATTGTGGAGGATGCCGATGACGAGAGTACTGGCATTGCTAGTGTACTGATATTGGATGAGAAACAACCGGTAAGCACTTATACATTGGATGGCAAACGAATCGTTGCTCCTCGTCAGGGTGTTTGTATTAACAAGTATGCTGATGGTAAAGTGAAGAAAGTTTTGTTGCGTCAACGCTAATCGAAATTAAATAAAAAAGGTTGGCTACTTTTTTACGTTAATGCTTCTTGTTTTTTGCGACTTGAACATTGTTGTAAGATATACAGAGCGAAGAAATGTTCGAACAATGGCCGATTACCAGGAGAGGTTAACTTGTTTCTTGCAAAGGCCTACTGTTGCGGAATATATGAAGTTCTGCCAGTTGTTTGCAGGACCTAATGCAGGGTTGGTTAATCAAGGTGAGTTTGTTTCAAATGCATTGCGTCAAGCTCATATTTCAGAGAGAGATGTCACCAAAGGTAAGGTATATTTCTTTAATGGTTTCTTTGATGCTAGATTATCGTCTCCTGGCGAACCACAAACTATTTTGAGAAAAATGAGAATTAATGTGGCGATAGCAATGCCCGATCGCGTGCTCTATATGCATGGTGTTTGGGATACTTTAGAGGATGAAATCCCAATGTTGCGACGTGACGATCTTTTGTATAGTCTGATAGCTATGTTTAAGAAAGAGGATGGACAAATTTCTATCGTTTCCAATACTGGCGTTAACTTGGCACCTATTGTTACAGATAGTTCGGGATTGCCTTGTTTGTTCCAGTATCAGTCGTATGATAGTCAGAATGTTTTGACATATAGTAGAACTCGTACAACCAATTGTGCCGATTTCTATACGTCTCTGATTGATATGCACGGACGTTATAACAAAAAAGGTGCATAAAGATGGAGTTCTAAGATAATCTATCAATTTATATATAGTAAAAGAATCTGTCAGAAACAATCTGAACAGGTTCTTTTACATATTTGTTCTTTTAGTCCTTGTTGCTTCCTCCAAAGATGCGCAGCAGGTAGAGGAAGAGGTTGATGAAGTCGAGATACAAAGTCAAGGCTCCGATGAGAGCCAGCTTCTGAGCACCCTCGCTCATATCGTACTGAGTCTGGAGCATCATCTTGATCTTCTGGCTGTCCCAGGCTGTCAGACCTACGAAGATGGCTACACCCGCATAGCTCAAGATGTATTCAAATCCGGAACTCTTCAGGAACATATTGACTACGGTGGCGATAATCAGACCAATCAGCGCCATAAAGAGAATCTTGCCGAGAGAGGTGAGATCCTTTTTGGTGGTGTATCCGTAGAAGGCCATCGCTCCGAATGTGCCGGCGGTGATGAAGAAGACTTTAGCAATGCTGGTCATTGTATATACTGCAAATACCGAAGATAGCATCGCTCCATTCAGTACCGAGTAGATGATGAAGAGCAGTGTGGCTGTACTCAGCGACAGGCGGTTCAAGGCTCCGGTGATGATGAATACCAAAGCGAGTTCTGCAATGATAAGACCGAAGAGCAAACCGCGGCTTGTCATCAGAGTCATCAACAGGGTAGGACTGCTGGCAACACCGTAAGCAGTAACACCAGTAATGACGAGTGCCAATGTCATCCAAGTATAAACCTTGCGCATCAGTGCGGAGAATACACCACTTAATCCACGCTCTTTCTCGTTGACAGCGAAGCCATTGCTTGACTGTCCGTTCTGACTATTTATCAGATTGTACATTTCTTTTTCTGTCATAATTCTAATTTCTAATTTAGTTGATCTTTTATTGTTTCTTGATGGCAAAGCTGATTATGCCACAATATAACGGGTGCAAAGATAATGCCATTTCTTGAATCTGCCATTATATCTGCTCATTATTAACATTTATTCCGTTATTTTACGTATCAATGCGTAACTGCTATCGTTACTTACGATGTGTCAATACGTCAGTGAGAGGTCGTCATGATGGTTCTGGCGGGTTGAAAGTAGGCTTCTTTCATTTATTGCCTGGTTATGGCAAGATATTGCCCCTTGCCAGGGCAACTTTGTGCCATTGCCAGGCAAGAAACGATACGTCGGGAGAAAGGATTCTCCAGGACTGTCATTTCGATTCGACCACCCCTCTCGCCCAGTAATCATGGGGCGATTTGCTCGTAAAAATCCTACTCTCGCTTTTACTCTTCACTCTTCACCAAACAGGCTGAAACCCCGATAAACACTAGGGGTGTGGGAGGTGAAGAGTGCACCGCCACTCTTCACCACTCTTCACCACTCTTCACTTATCGTAAGGCTCAGCTATTTTTTATTCCAAGGTCTGGTCATCATTTATGCTAAGGCTTGGTCATCATAGATGACGGAACCTTTGCCTGCCTGGTATTCTTTTTCTCTAAAATGGTTTGGATGAAGAGTGGTGAAGAGTGGTGAAGAGTGGTGAAGAGTGCACCACCACTCTTCACCGCCTACAATCCCTGTGTTTATCGGGGGCTCAGCCTGTTTGGTGAAGAGTGAAGAGTATTTTTGAAAGTAGTTCTCTATTCATTTGGTAGAAAAGCCCGGAATGCATCTTCTTTTATGTGTGTCCGAACACAAACGTTCTTTCGCGCGTATATATATAATTAGGAGAAAAACGGATTTAAAGCATGAAAAGTGTTTGCAAATGTTAAAATTGAAAGAAAAATGCAACTTTCTTCTCGAAAAATTTGGTGGAATGAAAAATAGTTAGTACTTTTGCACTCGCTTTTGAGAAATCAAGTATTACTCTAAGCAACTAAAGAAAGAGTTCTTTGAAAGATTTTACATAAACAGACAAGTAGTACAAGAAGCGGTTAACTTCTTAGAAATAAGAAAGTTGACTGGGTAAAAGAAACGAACCGTCAAGTAATTGACAAGTCAGGTTTACTAAGCTTCAATAAACGAAAAGGATATTCGTCCTAAGTACAGACAACAAACACTTCGCTATGCTTTCGGGTTTAGCAAAGTAAAAATGATATTTTACAATGGAGAGTTTGATCCTGGCTCAGGATGAACGCTAGCTACAGGCTTAACACATGCAAGTCGAGGGGAAACGATAGAGAAAGCTTGCTTTTTCTAGGCGTCGACCGGCGCACGGGTGAGTAACGCGTATCCAACCTGCCCACCACTTGGGGATAACCTTGCGAAAGTAAGACTAATGCCCAATGACATTTATAGAAGGCATCGGAAATGAATTAAAGATTTATCGGTGATGGATGGGGATGCGTCTGATTAGCTTGTTGGCGGGGTAACGGCCCACCAAGGCGACGATCAGTAGGGGTTCTGAGAGGAAGGTCCCCCACATTGGAACTGAGACACGGTCCAAACTCCTACGGGAGGCAGCAGTGAGGAATATTGGTCAATGGGCGAGAGCCTGAACCAGCCAAGTAGCGT
>OJKE01000183.1_pt1 | contig 45480 bp, 46 predicted proteins | sample 1596501 | NCBI WGS metagenome assembly OJKE01 (sample SAMEA4350125, study PRJEB24818) | metagenome | biome: human; feature: gut; material: faeces | place: Denmark | collected 2013-09
ACACATCTTCTTCGGTAATCCTGGTATAGACCGCCTCATAGGTATCCTCCACATGATTTTTCTCTATCTGCCGGGTAGACAAAGCCATCACAATCGAAAAACAAATCAGACAGGATGCCAGCGCAACAGCGATCACCACCATCAGATTCCGGCGCTTCTCGCTTTGCAAACTTTTCTTTGCCAGCTTCTTTGTAATAGCGCTGGTATCATTTTCAAAAGGCCATGTCATAGCCTGCCACCTCCTTATTCCACAATCTTTCCGTCCTCAATGCGGACAATCCGATCTGCAAGGCGGGCAATATCGTTGTTGTGGGTAATCATCACGACAGTTTGCCGGAACTCCGCACTGGTACGCTTGATAAGCCCCAGCACCTCGGCGCTGGTCTTACTGTCAAGGTTGCCGGTCGGCTCGTCGGCCAGCACAATAGCCGGTTTGGTAATCAAGGCGCGGGCAATCGCCACACGCTGCTGCTGTCCGCCGGAAAGATTGTTCGGCATATTTTTCAGTTTATCTTCCAACCCTAGCAGGTGAACGATCTCGTCCAAAAACTTCTGATCCACCGTGTCCCCGTCCAGCTCCACCGGCAGGACAATGTTCTCATACACATTCAGGATCGGAACAAGGTTATAGTTCTGAAAGATAAAGCCGATGTTACGGCGGCGAAAGATGGTAAGCTGTTCATCGTTCTTCTTTGCCAGTTCTTCGCCCCGGACGATCACGGTTCCGCTGGTGGGAGTGTCCAGCCCGCCCATCATGTGAAGCAGGGTGGATTTGCCGCTGCCGGAGGTTCCCACAACGGCCACAAACTCGCCGTCCTCCACGGAGAAGTTCACGCCGTCAAGGGCACGGGTGATATTCGGTTCTGTGCCGTAATACTTTTTCAGGTCGATCGTCTGTAAAATGCTCATAAAATTCAATCCTTTCTTTGTTTGTTGTAAATGCGGAACGCTGCTGCGCCGGTGGCCGCCAACTGTACCAGAATCAGCACAGCGAACAGGCCGAAGCTCTCATAGTAGAACAGTTCATCCCAAAACAGGGGAACATCACAGAGAGCAGTCAAGGCAACCGTCCAGCGGATGTGCCGGGCCAGCCATTGCCGGAACACCAGCACAAGGGCAACGGGCGGGACGATCAGCAGCGCCAGATTCAAAATCAAGGTCGGGGTCAGTTCCATTGCGTCGCCTCCTCACTTTTGTTGATAAGGGTATTGTAAAACCCAAATGTCCGCGAAATGTTACAGCGGCCAAAAAATTTCATTGAAAATCGGGGTGAAATGTTACAAAGCTCGGACATTTCAAAATCAGTCTGCCATTTTGATCCGTTCCACCAACGAATTTCTGCATTGAATTTTTAGACAGATAGCAGAAATTATAATAGGTGTTATTATTAAGCAGACACCGTAAATCAGTAATGGAATAAAAGGAAAAGCATATTGAAAATAAGTTAATCCATTCGCAGACAATATCCGTACTAACAAATAACCCATCAAGGTTCCTGCCACAACCGTAATAATCAAGCATGGAATAATCAGTAAGACACTTTCATGCAGCAGCATTTTCTTTATCTGTTTTTTTGTCATACCGATAGACTCCAATATTCCAAATTCTTTTCTCCTTGTACTGATACGACTAATCAAGGTGTTTGTCAGATTAAAAATGCTAAACATAATGACAAATGCAGATACCCCATAAACTTGTACGCTGGTATTATGAATCGTATTTGCCGAAGATGCTTTTACCTCTTGTAAGGTTTCCATTACCAAATCAGGGTGTCGGGACAGTATTTTATTTAATTTGCTTTCTACTGATTTACCCACTTTTTCATATTCAGGTACGGACAAAGTTAAGGAAGCTGTTAAATCCATATCGCCCCACAACTTTTCTATGGTTTCTTTTGGAAGATAAAAGCCCTCATTCATACTTTTTTCGGAAGTACCGGCAATCAAAACATCTATGCTGTGTTCAGTTCCATCAAACCATCGTAATGTCACTTTTTCTCCTATTGACGGGCAAGCATGATAGACTTCTTTCTGTACGCTTGTTCCTAATATAACCATAGCGTCTTGTTTCACCAATGTTTCGTATGTCCAATCAACAGGAAGCGTTTTCAAAATTTCCTCCTGATTATCAGGTGTAATCGGAATAATGGGAATTTCTAATTGTTCATCGTGATACTCAATAATGGCTGCGGTTCTCTCCGTAGCATAAATCTCTTTAACTTCCGGGATTTGTTGCAATTCCTCCATGAGTTCCTGTGAAAAAGGCGTATCAACTTGATACTCCGAAATACCATACGGTTTGGGATTGACTAATGTATTGTGGTTAATCGTAATATAATATTCTCCATCTTCCAAATTCCCCATTCTTGCAAAGGAATCTGGATTCCATGATGATATAAAAGTGGCTCCAACCATAAATAAAATCCCGCCGATTGCAAGCGAGGCAATCGTCAGATTGTGTTTTTTTCGATTCTGCTTTTCGCTCAATACGGCTAAAGAATACGGTGAGAGCCGAATATGATTTTTTCTATTCTGCACTCTACTTTCTTTTAGTTCTGGATCGTTTCCAACATATTTTGTTGCTTCAATAGGGGAAATATTTGAAGCTATTTGTGCGGGCTTGTATACGGAAATTTGTACGATGATAATGCCTAATATTATTGCTAAAATACTTGTGGCTATGGCATTGATAATCGTTATTCCATTCGGCTCTAACAAATATGCAAATATGATACCTACTGTAATACCGGCAGGTATTCCGAACAGGCAGAAACGATACCCCTCTTTACGAATCATCCGCTTAATTTGTTTTTCTGTCATGCCAATAGTTTTGAGCTGTCCAATCTGCGATACTTGATTTGATACCGAAAGGTAGAACACACTGTATATGACAATTCCGCTTGAAAATGCAATAAAAAGAGTAGCTAAAAGAACACCTCCCATTCCTGATCCACTAATAAGTGAGGAACAGAATTTGCTATTAAAATAAAGTTGGTTCCTGCTTATGTCTTGGGATAAAGCCAGACGATATACTGTATTCTCAAAATCAATAAGTCCCATTTCCGTGGCACCATTTACACGAATCAAGGCACTATATGGAATATCAGATAATAACACACCCTGTTCTGCATACGCTGGGGAGACATAAAAGTAAAATGTTCCTGTTTCCACATTATCAGTAAAACCAGTAATGATGAAATCCTCTGTTTTACTCCCCGCCGTTGGTAAAGTGATGGTATCTCCTATATTTAGCTGATACCCCAGCTCTAATTGAACATTTTTATCAATTACAATTTCATTGTACTGTTCTGGACAGGTTCCACTGACTAATTCATAGGATTTTATAATTCCAAAACCAGTCGGCTTATAAACCGCTTCAAATTTGATCCCATCCATCAGAAAACTATCACTATGCTTATAGGGTACAATATCTTCAAGATCAGGTTCTTTTTTCAGAACTTCTATCTGTTCTGCTGTAAGCCCCCCGATGGTAGCTTGCTGCATTTGATTCAAAATCTTTTGTTCACTAATTTTGCTGCCTTGTTGGAATAAGGAGATTCCCACAATCAAACTAATTGCCAGCGCAATGGTCAAAACATTAAAAAAGCAAAAAATACGATTTGAAGATACATTGCGTTTTGCTAATTTCTTTACAATGGCGCTGGTGTCATTCTCAAAAGGCCATGTCATAGTTGTATCACCTCCATATTTGATAAGGGTATTGTAAAACCCAAATGTCCGCGAAATGTTACAACAGCCAAAAAATTTCATTGAAAATCGGGGTGAAATGTTACAACGCTCGGACATTTCAAAAAAAATTACGGCGGGCAGCCGGAAATGGCCGTCCGCCGCGTTCTATTTTGTAGGTAGCATAATGGAAAATTCCGAACCCTTGCCCGGCTCCGAAACCACTTTGATATAGCCGCCCTGCCGCGTTACGATCTCGCGGGCCAAATATAGACCAATGCCAACGCCCTGCTGTTCGTGTACTTCTTCCTCACGATAGAAGCGCCGGAAGATGGCGGCCTGATTGCTTTCAGAAATGCCCTTGCCGGTGTCGGTCACTTTAATCTCCACATACATTTCCCACAGCACCACCGACACAGCGATTTTCCCGCCTGGCGGGGTGTACTTCACCGCATTGTCCAGCAGGTTAAAGAGGGCTTCGGATGTCCATTTGCTGTCATGGGAAACGGTCAAATCCTCCGGGCAGTCCACGGACACGGCAATTTCCTTTCTCTCCGCTGCATACACGATCCCACTCATGGCCTGCGCCACGGTATCAAAAAGGCGGCCCGGTTTCTTGTCCAACTGGATCACGCCCGTTTCCAGCCGGGAGGTTTTCACAAGGGCCTGAAAGAGAAAGTCCAGCTTATCCGTCTGGCTGCGGATTCCCCGGATAAAGTCGGTGCGCTCCGCCTCGGTCATAGGCTTTTCCAGCAGGGTGTCCGTCGCCATTTTCAGATTGCTTACCGGCGTTTTCACCTGATGGGAAATATCCGATACAAGGGTCTGTAACTCCTGCCGTTCCTCGTCCACCCGGCGGCGGTTCTCCTGCATGATCTGGTAAAGCCTTGCCAGCCGGTGTCCGATTCTGGCAAGCTGGGTTTCGCTGTCCTCTGGGCGCTGGGGCGCTTCATTCCCGGCGATCATGTGGTCTAAGGTCTGGCACAGGTCGGCGGTAAACTGCGACAGCCGCTTTCCAAACGCCTGCGTCAGTACAAAAATCCCCACAAGGGCACACAGCAGCAGCGCCCCGCCCGTCAGCAGCACCGCCGTCTGTTTTGTTACCAAAAACAGGGCTATGGTGATCCCGGACATGGAGAGGACAAGCCCTATTGCCACCCGGCCAAACAGCCGCTTTACCGAGAGGTTTTGAAACTTCATTTTGCCTCGCCTCCCGTCCATTGATAGCCCATGCCGTAAACGGTCTTGATGTAGGGGGCACCTCCGTCGGATTCGATCTTGCTGCGAATCCGACTGATGGAGGTTGTCAAGGTGTGTTCGTCTACAAACCTCTCGTCTATATCCCACAGCTTTTCCAAAAGCTGCCCACGGGTCAGCACTTGCCGGGGATTTTTGCGGAACAGGTTCAGCATTTTATACTCCATCGGGGATAGAGTCAGGGGCTTGCCGTTTAAGGAAGCCGTCTGCTCTGAGAAGTCCAGAAACAGCCGCCCATCGTCGTAAATATCCTTGGCTGGTTTGTGGTGTTCCAGCATGGCGAACATGGCTTTGATTTTCCGCTGCAAGGCCCCGATCACAAAGGGCTTTGTGATGTAGTCCACCGCGCCCACTTCATATCCCCGTATCTGGTCGCTCTCCTGATCGTTGGCGGTCAGGAAAATTACAATGGTGTCCGGGTGCTGGGGCTTTATCAGCTTGCACAGCTCAAAACCGTTGCCGTCCGGCAGGTTGATGTCCAGCAGCACTAAATCAAATTCCCGCTGGCGTATGGCTTCGGCTGCGGTTCTGGCATTTAGGGCAGAAGTCACGCCGTAGCCGTCTGCGGTCAGGTTATAGTCTAACATCTTATTCAAAAAACTGTCGTCCTCGACAATTAAAATCTGCTTCATATCCTCACTTCCTTTGCTTTTTGCAGATAGTATAACAGGCAAATGTCCGAGAATTGTTACAAGGACAAATATATTTATCATTTTACAGCTTTTTTATGTGTACTGCAATTTTATAAAAGAAAGGACAGCAGTATCATCAAATTGCTGTCCTTGCGGTTTATTATAGCTGGTAGTGTATAAGCGTGGGTTCATCATATTTGGTGTGGTATCTTTAACTATGGGAAACTCCGCTACCGCATCCTGAAAAAGCACGGCTTTATCAAGTTTGAAGTGAAAGAAATCCAGCTTGCGAACAAGTACGAAGCGCTTGCATGGATCTGCAAAAATCAGCTTGGCCGCAGAAATCTCAGCCCAGAACGAAAAAAGTTTCTTCTGGGCAAGGAGTATGAATCGACCAAGCTGGCGGTGGGCGCACCTCTCGGCAGCAAACATGGAATACGAAAATGTGGTCAAAATGACCACATTTTCACAGAATCCAGAACCTGTCAACGCATTGCTTCCGAGCACGGCGTTGGAGAAAAGACGGTGCGACGTGCCGAAAAATACTCGCAGGGCATAGATGCCGCTGAGGAAGCGGTGCCCGGAGCACAGGAGGAGATCCTGACCGGGCGCATCAAGGCAACGGATGCACAGATTGCTGCTTTGCCTGCGATCCCCAAGGAAGAGCGTCCGGCCATTTTGGACGAGCTTCGGAAAGAAAAAGGCAAACGGAAAGAGAATCTGCTTTCCAGACTGAAGCCGGAGCGTCCGCCGCCAAAGTCTGCGCCGCCGAAACCGCCGGAACCTCCGCAGAACGAGGAACCCGCAGCACCGGAGCCGGTGACACCCTCCCCACCGGAGGAGGAAATCGAACCTGCCAGCAACGGACCACCAAGTTTTCTTCAGAAGATACAGGGGCACAAGCGCCACCTCTCGGAGGAGGACATGGCACGGTTGAAGGTATCGGTGGACAGCCGGTACCGAGACCGCATTGCAAAAAGTGGTTCCATCATGCTGTGCGAGTTGCAAGGCGCAGCAGAGGATTTTATGTTCCGATGGGGCATTATTTTCCAGAACTATCCGGATGTTTTAACCAATGAAACCAGCAGGGAAGAAGTTTCTGCATTGATCGACCGAATGACGACCTACCTGAACACTGTAAAGGAGATGTAAATATGTTGAATTCCAACCTGAACCTCAGCACCCTGCCCGAAAGCACCTTTACCTACCAGTTCGTGAACAGCGCATTGCTCTTCCCCTGCATGGAATACCAGCGCCTTCTGCGCACGGAGAAGGTGGCATCCATTGCGGAAAACTTCTCGGAGTACATTGCGAATGATCCGAAGGTCAGCTTCCGGGATGGCCGCTATTACGTTTTTGACGGGCAGAACACGGTGGAGGCACGTCGGGCCTGCAACGGCGGTAAGGACCTGCCCATCCGCTGCAAGGTTTTCCTTGGTCTGAGCAAGGAGGACGAAGCAACGCTCTTTGCGTTGCAGACCGGCATTTCCACCTGCCTGACGGCGGGCGAACGTCTGCGTGCCAATCTGGTGGCAAGAAACCCGGATGCGATCCACTTTGTGAGAGCCACCGTAGATACCGGTGTGGAGTTTGCCTACGACGGCATCCGGGCAGCCTGGAAGATCTACTGCATCGAAACAGCATACGAACTCTACAAGCAGTACGGCAGGGAGCGCTATATTGAGATGCTGAACATCATCAACGAGGCGTGGCGGGGCAATGTGGATGCCTACCTTGCCGGGGTGATCCGGGGCGTGACCCGGTTTATCTCCGTCTACGAGGGCGAGTACAGCCGGGAGCGGCTGGTGCAGCAGCTGGCAAGGACACATCCGAAAACCATCACGCAGCTGGCACAGAGAGACACCGGCAGTTCTGCAAACCGCCACATGCGGCAGATTCTCCGCATCTATAACGGTGCCAGCCGTGAGATGAGTCTGCCGCTGAAAAACTGACAGTTTCGTTTTACCTCCTGAACAACAGCCGTCGTGGTATCCGTCTGCGGCGGCTGTTTCTTACATAAAAAGGAGGTTGATTTTTATGTTACCGAACAATTGGAGATATCTCAGAGGGGACATCTACTATGCAGACATGGAGCCGCATATCGGCTCGGAACAGGGAGGGAAACGCCCTGTGGTAGTTCTGCAGAACAACATTGGAAACCGTCATTCGCCTACATTGATCGTTGCAACTGTTACCACCCGGACGGAAAAGAAGAAAAACCAGCCCACCCATGTGCTGGTGGATTCCAACCCGGCCTTTGAAGAACCGTCCATGATTCTTCTGGAGCAGATCTTCACGATCGATAAATCCCGCATCGAACGCTTTATGGGCTATGCCAGCAAGGCTGAAATGCTCCGCATTGATATGGCTTTGCTGGTCAGTCTGGCTCTGAACGTTCTGAGCGGAAACCGCAGCGAATAGCGGACAACCAGTAACCCGTAAAAATGAGGTGATAGCGATGTAATCGGAGGTGAGTGAGCCATGCGAAAGAGTGCCCCCATTGAAGTGGTGGTACATTACCCCAAAACGAAAGAGGGATGGGACGAACTCGGAAAACGGGTCGCAACCGCCCACGCCAACTATGTGATCGAAAAAATCGACCGTCTGAACTGCCCCACATGGCAGAAGCTCGAATTGCTGCAGGCGGTGATCGATACTACCAAAGGAACCTACAAACCCAAAGAACACCAAAAGCCCGGCTGGCAGCCGAGCCGATAAACAAAGCCCCACGCTCAACATATGCTTTTCTGCTCTGACCAGAGACGGTCAGATTCAGAGGCAGTGTTGAGCGTGGGGCTTTTTGTGTTACATAAGTTTTTGGAATTTTGCTGACAAAAAAATCATTGATTGTTGGCGGCCAATATGGTATCCTATGACACTGCATAACACGCAAAACAGTTCCGCTTTTTGCTGAAAGAGCGTATCGAAACCGTCCTGATGGAGCAGCAGAAAAAGCTTTTTGAAAAGTAAAAGCTCTTGCGTCCCGTGAAAAAAGAAGGTAATATAAATACAGAGCAAGACACAGAACGCAGGGAGGGATGAAAACCATGTTTTACGAGATCATGCACCGGGAAAGCTGTGTGGCACAACTCAGCACGACAGGGGAATGCAGGGTCTGCCTCGAGGATTTCATGCCCTATGATCTGGTTCTGGTGGAATCGGATGATTTTGACGAGCGCATCAATAATGTAACGAACTTTTACTATTGGTGCGCCTCCCGGATGTTGACGTTGGATCGCACCTACGCCAAGGAAATCCTGAACAGTATCGGTGCATCTCAGAGTGTTACGGACAGGGAACGAGCACAGATTGCATTATCCTACCATTGTCTGTCTTTGCTGGATGTGTTCTGGGTGAAAGAAGAAAACGAGAAGATTCGATTCGAGGATATCAACCTTTTTGCACACTCCTTAAGCAATGCGCTTGTGGATATTGCGCTGCGGGGGCACCAAATGACGGTGACAAACGCCCATCTTCTGGCAAATGACCTGTCTACGGGCGGCTTGTACCCCAAGGCGTGGGTGCGCAAAGAGGATGGCTTCTATCTTTACAAGGATGGTGGCAGGGAAGCGGTGGAACGTGAAGTGCTGGCAAGCAAAATCTGCCGGTGCTTTGACTGCCATCAGGTACTGTATGAGCAGGGAATGTTTGAAAATGAGCCGGTTTCTATCAGCAAAATCATGACATCTCAGCGATACAGTCTTGTGACCTATGCAGCCTATGACGTCTACTGCACGAACCATGATTGGAACACGCTGGATAAGATCTTAGAGTTGGATGCTCCCAGCTACTATATGATGAACATTCTGGATTATCTGGTGGGCAATACCGACCGTCATTGGGAAAATTGGGGTCTGCTGGTAGATAACGAAACCAATCAGCCCATCCGTCTGCATGACCTGATGGACTTCAACCGGGCGTTTCAGCAGTACGACACGCCAGAAGGCGCAAACTGTCTGACCGTGGGAAAACGCCATCTGAGCCAAAAAGATGCTGCAGTGGAAGCGGTGCGGAACATCGGACTGAACCAAGTCCGTCAGGTGGAGCACACCATATTCTCCGAGCATCCGGCATGGAAAGCAACGTTTGAAGAACGACTGCGTGTTTTACGGAACGCCATGTAAGTCAGAGCGAATATCAGAATAATTGAAACAGAATGATTCCATAACGAAAGCCCGTCTGCGCTGCCACATATCGTGGCTTGCAGACGAGCTTTTTCGTTTGGCCGGAGAAAAATTGCCATACCTCACATGCGAAGCATAGAAAGAAAATCGGGCCCAAGATTTTCAGCCAGAAGCCGGAAACACTTTTGGCTGATGGTTTTCTGTCCGGTCTCCCAGCAGCGAATACTTGTCCTGCCTACCTTGGCATGGTCGGCAAGCTGCTGACGGCTCCAGCCTTTTGCCTCCCGGTATCTGCGGAGGAAGTCTCCGCCGCCCCGGTGCAGAAACAGGGTGTAGTCGTCCAGAATGTCCTCCACCGGGATGCCGTAAAGGGCGGCGAGCTTGTCCGCAAGTTCCGGCGTAAAGCTGCGGTGAAATGCGCCGCTTTCCAGATCCCGATAGAGCCATTCCTCCATGCCCACCATGGCAGCAACCTCTTTTTGCAGCAGGTCAAGACCATAGCGGCACCAACGCAGACGGTCCCATGGGTTCGGGATGTCGGCGTAAGAATGGTACATACGGTAGAACGCCTGCGCCTCTACGGTGGTGCGGGGGCCTGTCAAAGTTACCTGTAAGATGTACAGAGGGGTTAGACCATGACCCTCACATGACACCCTCTGAAGCAGAAAAAAGGAACCGCTCTCTCGGCTCCAAAAAATCCATTTTGACGTAGATGCGTCATTGCGTGAAAGAGGTGGATTCTCTTTTCCATCCCAAAGTGCGCTGGGGAGAGGATAGCGAATGAGCTGCGGATGCATTTTCGCAGGGAGCGCAGAAATGGTGTGGTCGTTTCCCTGCAGGAAACACTGGAAGCGGGAAAGGAGGACAGCGCACTGACCCTTTCCGATGTACTGCAGGACGGTTTCTGCATGGAGGATGCCTGTGAGCGGCAGGACGAGGCCCGGCGGCTGCGCAGGCTGATCGAGGGCCTGCCCGCCCGGGAGCGCAAGCTGATCCTGCTGCGGTACGGGCTGGCGGGTCAGCCGCCCCTGACCCAGCTGGAAACGGCACAGTTGCTCCAGATCAGCAGAAGTTATGTCTCAAGGCTCGAGACCCACGCACTGGATCAGTTGCGCAAAGGCTGGCTTCAAGAATCACCGGGAGAATAAAGGGTGCCGCCTGCGGGCGGCGTACATATCCTCTTTTACAATGGGATTGGGTGTGGTATACTGAATTCGTAAAATTGAAAACAGGGAAGGAGCAAAATGAAATGAAGATCCGTAAGGCAGAGGAAAAAGATATTCCCAGACTTCTTGCGCTGCTGGGGCAGGTATTGCAGATCCATGCAGAGATCCGACCGGATGTTTTTATTCCTGGTACTACCAAATACACTGTCTGCGAACTGGCTGAACTTATGAAGCAGGAAGATAAACCCATTTATGTTGCCGTGAACGAAGATGATGTGTGTATGGGCTATGCCTTCTGTCAAATGCGGGAGCAGCCATTTTCTACGAATATGGTGCCCTTTAAGTCACTGTTCATCGACGATTTGTGCGTTGATCAGCAGGCACGAGGACAGCACATCGGAGAAAGACTGTTTGAATATGTGAAGCAGCAGGCAAAAGAGCAGGGCTGCTATGAGGTGACGCTGAACGTCTGGGCAGGAAACACCACTGCAGAACATTTCTACGAAAAAATGGGCATGAGGACAAAGGAACGGCAGATGGAATATATCCTGTGAACCGGGTGGCTTATCTGGTGGGGCACCACCATAGCCCGGAGCAGATCAACAAATATCGCCGAGGAGCTTTCCCAGTTGGGAGGCATCCTCGGCGGTTTTTTTAGTTTATATAGCAGTTTTGCAGAGCAATGCGCCTGTTACCCGTATATTTTCTCCACGATCTTTCCGCGTGCTGTGGCGGGAATGTTGATCTGATTCGAGTATACCGCATCGCAAGGCGACTGTCTATACTGATAGCCGGATTGTGGAAAAGTACAGGGATCAACTTGCGTAAATTTTTACGCAGATTGGCCTCTCTTTTTTACACAGCCAATGCCAATTAGCGCTTGAAATCAAAATGCTGCGCAAGTATACTATACCAGTTATACTGTACAAGCTTGATCACAAATCAGTATGCCAGTTGACCACAAAAGACATACCAGAATTGAAGTGCGCGGCAGAATCAAAACCCTACGAGGATGAAAATGAAATTCGATAGAAGACTTACAGATGAAATCTATACTTCCGATACGGTAAGGCTGGGAAAAAATGCATTTCAGGCCATGCGGGAGACGGTCTATCATAATGGCGGTGTCGGAACCATTACCGGGTACTATGATGCCGAATTGTCGATCCTGTCGGTCAGTGATCTGTTGCTGCATAATCTGAACCACAGCTATGCATCCCTGATGGAGCAGACAAAGGGTTCGCTGAAGAATCTTTTCTATAAGAAAGATGCCGCATTCCTTGACAATGCACGCTTTCGTCAGCTCCAAGGCGAAGGGGAAGGCCGGATCCTTACAGCAGATGGCTCTCCCGTCTATGTGCGTCTCTACAAAAAAGATGCAGTCGATACGGATGGAACACCGATCTGGATCATGTCAGTACAGATGAACTGGGCGTATGAGAACCTTGCGCTGGTCAATGAATCCATCCATTCTGCACTATGGTATTTTGAGTGTAATGAAAACGGTGAGATCGTTCATGTGAACTGGAGCCATGCGTTCCGGCAGATCCTTGGATATCATGACATTCTGGATTTTCCGAACAAACTGGATTCGTGGTCGAATCTTCTGCACCCGGAGGATCATGACCGGGTAATGCAGCTGCTTTTGGAAACGATTGCGGACAAAACCAATACTACAAAATATAATGTTGAGTACCGATTGAAAATACAGGATGGCCAGTACCAGTGGTTCCGGGCATCGGCGGAGGTGATACGCCGTCTGGATGGCTCGGCCAATCGAATTGCCGGAATCATCAGCAACATTGACGTGGAAAAAAGAAGCCGGATGCAGGCGCAGCGGGCAGCGGCATTTCACCGTGCATTTACCAGCGCAAACCTCTGCGAATACTATGTAAATCTGGAAAAGAATACCTTTGATGCTTTCAAAGTGGAGCCCTCTTTGATGACGGCCTTTGAGCAGAACCACACATGGGATGGACTGGTCAGATTCTTTGTGGATAACTATGTGGTTGAAGAGGACAAAAAGTCTGTAACGAATTTCTATAATCGCGCCTACATCACGGAAAAACTAAAGGGGCTTGAGACGGAGCTGCGTCAGGAGTGCCGCATCGTTCTGGATGGGGAGGAACGATGGGTCAGCAACGTGGTCATGCGCGGCGAGATCGAAGATTCCGAATATGCGATGATTTTTCTGCGGGACATCACAGAGTCCAAAGCAGAGACGGCACGGCGGATGCAGATGGCCTCAGATAACGCATCGATGGATCTTTTGATCAAGAGTATGGTGCGTCTGCTGGACCGCTTTGTCGTCTGCGATCTGGAGAATGACCGGTATCGGTTCTATAACCTGCAAGGCGACATGATCTATGCGCCGACGGGGGCTTACCATGATTTTGTGGAGCAGGTGGCTGCAAGGTATAAGACGTTGGAGCCATTGGCGGCGATGGACGCATTGTTCTCACCGGAAAATATCCGCAGGAATTTGCAGGGCGAGAACGACATCTACAAATTTGAATACTGCTCCATAGACGAAAATATCTATAAGATCGCGTCCTTCATTCCGCTGGAGTGGGATGGCACAAAGCTGGTCAAAGCACTGTTGGCATCTATGGATGTGTCACAGGAGAAAAAGGCCGAGATCGAATCCCATAAGGCATTGAAGGAAGCGTACCGGGCAGCGGAAAACGCAAGCCGCGCCAAGACGGAATTCCTCTCCAATATGTCCCATGATATCCGTACACCGATGAATGCAATCGTTGGCTTGACCGCCATTGCAGGCGCGAACATTGAAAATCAGGACAAGGTGGTCGAGTGCCTTGGCAAGATCACAAAATCGAGCCGTCATCTGTTGGGACTGATCAACGAAGTGCTGGACATGGCTCGGATCGAGAGCGGGCGAATAAGCCTTGCCGAGGAGGATTTCAGCCTGCCGGAGCTGGTCGATAACCTGCTCACCCTCACAAAACCGGCAATCGACGAGCACCACCATCAGCTCGAAGTCCATGTTGAGCACATTGAGCACGAAGCTGTCTGCGGCGACAGCCTGCGCATCCAGCAGGTCTTTGTGAACCTGATGAGCAACGCCGTCAAGTACACCCCGGATGGAGGAAACATCACCCTTACGATCAAGGAAAAACCGAACGGCTTCTCGGAGCTTGGCTGCTACGAGTTTTCCATCGAGGACAACGGCATCGGTATGACACCGGAGTTCCAGAAGATCATGTTCGAGCCGTTCAGTCGGGCAGACGATCACCGGACGACCAAGGTGCAGGGCACCGGTCTTGGCATGGCCATTGCAAGAAACATCGTCAACCTGATGAATGGTGACATTCAGGTCGAAAGCGCTCCCAACAAGGGAACGAAGATCACGGTCACGGTCTATCTGAAGCTTCAGGAGAACGAGAAGGAACAGGAAAAAGAACTGCTCGATCTGCCGGTACTGGTCGTGGACGATGACAAGACCTGCTGCGAAAGCACCGTTGCAACCCTTCAGGAGATCGGCATAGCGGGCGAATGGGTCCTGACCGGCAAGGAAGCCGTGGAACGCTGTGCGGCGCGGCACAAGACCGGCCGCGACTATTTTGCGGTGATCCTGGACTGGAAGATGCCGGAAATAGACGGTATTGCAACCGCCAGAAAAATCCGGGAACGGGTAGGAGAAGATGTCACGATCATCATCCTGACTTCCTTTGATTTCAGCGAGATCGAAGAAGAAGCCAGAGCAGCGGGCGTGAATGCGTTTATGGCAAAACCACTGTTCCGTTCCCGTCTGACGGCAACTCTGCGGCAGTTTACATCCGGGAAGAAGGAGAAAAACGCCCGGAACTATCTGGAAGACTTTGCGAAGGAAAACTATGCGGGTAAGCGGATCCTTCTTGTGGAAGATAACGAGCTGAACCGTGAGATCGCAACCGAAATTATAGGCATGACGGGCGTGACCATCGACAGCGCCGAAAACGGAAAAATTGCAGTCGAAAAGGTGATGGAAGCGCCAGAAAAGTGGTACGATCTCATTTTTATGGACATCCAGATGCCCATCATGAATGGTTACGAAGCCACTGCTGCGATCCGTGCGCTTGCCGGCAGCCGGGGCAAAGTGCCCATCATTGCCATGACGGCAAATGCTTTTGCCGAGGACGTGCAACTGGCAAAGAACACCGGCATGAACGAGCATATCGCCAAACCGCTTGATTTGAATAAGCTGAACGATGTGCTGAAACAGTGGCTGTGATCTGTGCATTGCAGTAAGGCGCGTGATACTGTTGACCGGGCAATCAAAAAGCATGAAATGAAGAACGCCGAGGAATCCCTTCCCATGTGGGAGGAACCCTCGGCGTTTGTATAGACGGACGCACTGTTTGCTGGTACAATGATGTTTCTTTTTGAGTCGGCTTATCTGTCTGTTTGTTAAAATTCATGTTGTGGTTATGCATTCATAAGTGTGGTACTAAAGATTTATGGCAGTAGCACATTGCTTTTATACAAATAAAAGTGTACAATAATAACAACTTTGCAAGCAATCCCCTTCAAGGAATCAACTGGAACATGGGTGGAGACTGTGCCTGTTAAGCGGAATTGTTTGAATGAATTCAATTCAACATAAAAGACAGTTGCTCATTTGTGAGTAGGAGGAATATATGATGTTTGATTGTGGTTTACAGAATATTTTCCAACTGAAAAACGGACAGTCCCGTTCCATCAACTGGGAAAACCGGAACGGAGAAAAAGGAAAAGGCGGCATGGCATCCAGCGATCTTGGTCCGTCCAGAAAAGGTTCCCCGTGTATTCCGAAAATAGAAGCAGGAGAGACCGTAACACTTGGTGAGATCCAGGGAGAAGGCATGATTCAGCACATCTGGATCACCGTTACAGACCGTACCAGTGAACGTAACCGTTATGTTCTGCGGGATCTTGTTCTGCGCATGTACTGGGACGATGAAGAATTCCCATCCGTTGAATGCCCGCTTGGCGATTTCTTCTGCTGCGGCTTCGGTGTTTCCTACCAGGTGAACTCAGTCCCGATTGCTGTCAATCCGACCCGTGGTTTCAACAGCTATTTCCCGATGCCGTTCCGTAAAAACGCCCGTATTACCATTGAAAATCAGTGTGATGAGCCGATTCCGGCCTTCTTTTATCAGATCGACTATTGCCTGACAACGGTTCCGGAGGATGCTGCCTATTTCCATGCCCAGTGGCGTCGTCAGCGCATAACGGAAAAGGCAAAAGACTACGTTGTCCTCGACAACATCAAAGGGAAAGGCCAGTACGTTGGAACTTATCTTGCGCTTACCAGCCTCGAACGCTACTGGTACGGAGAAGGTGAGATGAAATTCTACATCGATGGAGACAAGGATTATCCAACCATTTGCGGAACCGGAACAGAAGATTACTTCGGCGGTGCCTGGAGCTTTGCAACACAGCAAAATGGCCAAACCGTTGAAAATCAGTACTGTACTCCGTATCTTGGCTATCCTTACTACTCTAGCCACGATACCTTCCTTCATAATGATTACCACAATGATGATCAGATGCCACAACGCAGCTTCTACCGCTGGCACCTTCTTGATCCTATCCTTTTTGAGAAGGACCTTAAGGTAACTCTGCAGCAGATTGGTGTCAGCCACGGAGGTCTTTTTGAACGTCAGGATGATGTAGCTACCACAGCTTACTGGTACCAGACGCATCCTCATGTACCATTCGCGCCACTCATGTCCAGAAAAGAGCGCTGGCCAAGATGATTTTTGACGCTTTTCCTATTTTATATGTTTCATGACTTTGCATATCCATGCAGACGTGATCCTGCCGCCTGACAGGGAGCAGGGAAGTGAGACAGCAGAGCAGTAGCTGCACATTCTGCTGTACCAGACCGATGTGCCGGAGGCGGAACTGAACGCCGCCCTGTCTGACCTGCGTGCCCAGCGCAGGCGGAAAAAGCCAAGTATCAGGGCGCACTCTTTGCGGATGTGTTTCAGGTGGAGCTGATTTTATCGGAGGAGGACAGCGACCGGGCCTGCATCGTGGATGTAGGGGACACCGGCATGAGCTATGTGATCCCGTGGAGCAGCATCCCGCAGGAGCTTCAGCAGCCGCTGCGCCGCTATGTGGCACAGGCGGACGGAAAGCTCTGCGGCTATTGCAAAGAGAAACTCTGCAACACCGAAAACGGACGAATGATCGTGGAGCTGTATCTGGGCAAGCAGGAACATCACGTTTCAAGCACGTTTCAAGGATCTTGTATTGAAATAGCTGCACAACCGCAGCTATTGGGTTGAAAATAAGGCTGAAGCCCCAATTGCTCCAGCCAATGTCAGAGTTTCTTAATTGTCCATCAAAAATACGTTGGTACGTTTTACACTGTGACGATTCAAAAAACAGAGGAGAGATATTTTACTATGATCTACAAAAAGCAATACGGTCAACCATTTGATACCGAAAGTGTAGTGGGTTCTTTTTTGCCCATGATGGAAACGATACCCTATCTGACCAAGGAGCCGGATGGTTTCTCCTATGCCATGGAACCGCAGGATACTCTGTATGGTCTTGGCGAAAACGTCCGTGGTATCAACAAGCGCGGGTGGGTGTACGAAAGCAAGTGCTCCGATGACGGCAACCATACCGAGGGCAAATCCTCGCTGTACGGTGCTTATAATTTTATGATCGTGTCCGGCAAGGATACATTTGGCTTTTTTATCGACTACCCGGGCAAGGTCACCTTTGACTGCGGCTACACCGACATGGATACCTTACGCATCACGGTGGCCGAGGAAAATTACGATCTCTACATCATTGAGGGCGAGAGCCTGACCGATATTGTACACCAGTTCCGCCAGTTGGTGGGGCGCAGTTATATTCCGCCCAAATGGGCTTTTGGCAACGCCCAGAGCCGCTGGAGCTACATGAACGAGGACGAGGTCCGCGAGGTGGTGGCAAATTACCGTGCCAATCATATGCCGCTGGACGCTGTGGTTTTGGATATCGATTACATGGAGCGTTACAAGGACTTTACGGTGGATGCGCAGCGCTTCCCGCGTTTTGCAGACTTTGCCGCCGAGATGAAAGCGCAGGGCATCCATCTTGTCCCCATCATCGATGCAGCAGTCAAGGTCGAAGATGGATATGATGTGTACGAGGAGGGCGTGAAAAACGGCTACTTCTGCACGAATCAGGATGGCACCCCCTTTGTAGCCGGTGTGTGGCCGGGACGGGTACACTTCCCCGATATGCTCAACCCGGAAGCCCGTGCTTGGTTTGGCAGTCAATATAAAGTTCTGCTGGATCAGGGGATCGAGGGCTTCTGGAATGATATGAACGAGCCTGCTATCTTCTACGCAGAGGAAAGACTGAAAAAGACCTTTGCTCAAATTGAGAAATACAGCAAGCAAAACCTGGATATTTCCAGCTTTGGTGCTTTTACCGGCATGGTGGCAGGGCTTTCCAACAACGAAAACGATTATAAGCTGTTCTACCACAACACCAAACAGGGGCGTATGCGGCACGACAAGGTGCATAATCTTTTTGGTTATAACATGACCCGTGCGGCAGGCGAGGCTTTCGAGCGGCTGGAGCCGGACAAGCGCATTTTGATATACTCCCGTTCTGCCTGCATCGGGATGCACCGGTATGGCGGCATCTGGACTGGCGACAACCATTCTTGGTGGAGCCACATTCTGCTTGCGCTGCACATGATGCCCTCCCTGAATATGTGCGGCTTCCTGTACGAAGGCCCCGACATTGGCGGCTTTGGCAGCAATACCACGGAGGATCTGGTGCTGCGCTGGTACGGCATGGGCATCTTCTCTCCGCTGCTGCGGAACCACTCTGCCAACGGCACCCGCCGGCAGGAACCCTACCGCTTTAAGAACAAGGCTGCCTTTGCCGGTATTCTACAGCTGCGCTACCTGCTACTGCCCTACATTTACAGCGAGTACATGAAGGCTGCTCTGCACGACGGCATGTACTGTATGCCGTTGGCGTTCGCCTTCCCGGAGGACGACTTTGCCCGCCGGGTGGAGGATGAGGTGATGATCGGTGAAAGCCTGTTGATCGCCCCGGTATATGAGCAAAATGCCCGAGGTCGGTATGTTTATCTGCCGGAGGAGATGCTGCAAGTGCGGGTAAAGTGCAGCGAAAGCAACCGCATCGAAACCAGCGTGCTGCCAGCAGGCCATCATTACATTCCGGTGGAGCTGGATGAAGTGGTGTTCTTTATGCGCAAGGGACACCTTCTGCCCCTTGCCAAGGACGGCAAAAAGATCCAGAGCGTTGCCGATGTGGACTTTGCAGATCTGCGCCTGCTTGCCTTTGCTCCCGATGGTGCATCCTATGAATACTATACCGATGACGGCGAGACAAGGGATTATGATAAGCCGGAACATTTTGTGCATATCACGCTGGATGCGGATGGAAACGCAAAGAGCGATCGTGCTACGGTCAAAGTAGAAGGATAATCGTCAGTCATTACGCAGTTCCTACAGAGTGACAGCGTTTCAGCTTGAAATGCTGCCACTCTTTTTTGTTGTCTATATCACAGATAAAATAGCGTTCCATCTTGAAAACAGTGCAACTATTTATTATAATAAAATAAATAGTTGTGACTTTTGCAAAGGAGGGCTGAAGTATGGCAGCGCAGCGCACCTATCTGGCAATCGACCTGAAAAGTTTCTATGCCTCGGTGGAGTGCGTAGACCGTCATCTGGACCCCCTGACCACCAATCTGGTGGTGGCGGACGCCTCCCGCACCGAAAAGACCATCTGCCTTGCAGTGTCGCCCTCCTTAAAAGCTTACAGGATACCCGGCAGAGCACGGCTGTTTGAAGCCGTTCAGCGGGTGAAAGAGGTCAACGCTCAGCGGCTGCAAACTGCCATCCGGCAGAAAAAGGCAGTCCGGGGAGAGGATGGCAAGTATCACTTTGCCAGCACCTCTTTTGATGCCAATGCCCTGAACGCAGACCCTGCACTGGGGTTGAGTTACATTGTTGCGCCGCCCCGGATGCAGCGGTATCTGGATGTTTCCACCCAAATCTACAAGATCTACCTCAAATATGTGTCCCCGGCGGATATCTACCCCTACTCCATCGACGAGGTTTTCATTGATGTGACGGGCTATCTGCCCTATTACCACATGAGCGCCCACGAGCTTGCCATGACCATGGTGCGGGAGGTGCTGTACAACACCGGCATCACCGCAACGGCAGGCATCGGCACCAACCTCTACCTTGCAAAGCTGGCCATGGACATCGTAGCAAAGCACATTCCGGCGGACAAGGATGGTGTTCGCATTGCAGAGCTGGACGAGCAGTCCTACCGGTATCTGCTGTGGAACCATCGCCCGCTGACGGATTTCTGGATGACAGGCCCAGGCACCGTGAAAAAACTGGAAGCCCACGGCATTTATACGATGGGGGACTTGGCACGGTTTTCTATCCACGGGGAAGATCGTCTGTATGAAATTTTCGGCGTGGATGCAGAAATTCTCATTGACCACGCATGGGGCTATGAGCCCTGCGGTATGGCTGAGATCAAAAGCTACAAGCCCAGCACCAACAGCATCAGTGAGGGACAGGTGCTGACCTGCCCTTACCCCAACGACAAAGCCAAGCTCATCGTCCGGGAGATGGCGGAGATTCTGATGTTCCGGCTCACGGAAAAGAAACTGGTGACAGAATCCATCACCTTGGAGATAGGCTACGACCGGGAGAACGTGGACAAGGGCGGCTATCGTGGTCTGACCCAGACCGACCGTTACGGCAGAGTCATCCCCAAAGCAGCCCACGGTACCGTCCGGTTTGATGCCCCTACCAATCTGGGCAGCACCCTCATCAACGAAAGCGCAAAGCTGTTTGAGCGCATCACCGACCCGACGCTGACGGTGCGGCGCATTACCATCAACGCCAACAAGGTCACGCCGGACGAGGGTGTCTATCAGGTGGATTTTTTCACCGACACCAAGAAGCTGGAAAAGGAGAAAAAACTCCAGCAAGCCATGCTGGGCATCAAGAACAAGTACGGCAAAAACGCCGTGCTGAAAGCCAGCAGCTATGAGGAAGGTGCCACCATGCGCCAGCGCAACGCACAGATTGGCGGTCACAGCGCAGGAGGTGCGGCAGGAGGTTCGGATGGAAAACTACAAAAATAGCAAAATCGGGCTGGAGACCGCCCAAAAGTACGGGGACATTCTGGAGATGGAACGCCCCCGGACCGAAGAATCCCTCCGCAAGCACCCCCGCATGACCCTTCAGAACCGTGCCAAAATCTTCTCGCCCTTCTCTCCGCTGCGGGGCTACGACGAGCAGCTTGCCGCAGAAAAGCAGCGCACCGAGCGTGTACCCAAGCGCATTCTGACCGAGGAAGAAATGTCTGCTCTCTCCGATAAGCTGATGCAGGTCACCAAGGGCATGACCATTACGGTGCGGTATTTCAAAGAGGACACTGCCCACCCGGAGGTTCCGGCGGTGGGCAACTACATCACACTGACCGGAAAAGCAGACCGCATCGACCCGGTGTTCCGCACCTTGCAGGTGGGCGACACCGTGGTGCCCTTTGAAGATCTGGTGGAGGTCAGCGGGGAAGGTATCATGGACATTGATGCGTATCTGGGCATCGGGGAAGAATGAGATGACAAGAAATGCTGAAAGGGATGTTTATGGGACATCACTTCCGGTAAAATGACCTCAGAAGAAGCAAAACACACTTCAGACGGAGGAAAATACAATGGCAAACGGCGATTACGGCTATTTCGGCAAAGGCGACACGGGCTATGCCCAATACATGACGGCTTTCAACCGCAACTTTGGCGGTTCGTCTGGCGGCGGTGGCGGCGGAAATCACAACAATGGCGGCGGCGGGGGAGATGGCAGCGGCTGCGGCTGCCTGATCGCTATTGCAGTGGTCGCGGTGCTGATCCTGATCGTCTTGGGTGGCTGAATCAATCCCTGCAGGTGAAACACAGGTTTTCCCTGTGGGGATTTTTTGAATCCGCTTGTAGACAGAAACGGTCTATGGTAGAATGAAATCAAAGAAAAACAGGAGGGCTTACACATGGTTTTATTGGTTGTGGATACACAGAAAGGTATCGTGGATGAACGCCTGTATGCGTTTGAAAAGTTTGTCAGCAACATCAAGGAGCTGATCCGGATTGCCCGCGAACAGGGAATCGAGGTCGTCTATGTCCAGCATGACGATGGGCCCGGCACCGGTTTCTCCATCGGGGATGATGAGTTTGATATCTATTCTGAGTTTGCACCACTGCAGACCGAAAAACGGTTCGTCAAGACTGTATGCAACGCTTTCAAGAAAGAGAGCGGATTGCTGGAATATCTGACGGAAAAGGGCGAAAAAGATGTGATGGTCTGCGGCATCATGACCGACTTCTGCATCAATGCAACGGTGGAGGCGGGCTTTGAGCATGGCCTGCACATGATCGTTCCTGCCTATGCAAATTCCACGCAGGACAACGAGTACATGACAGGAGAGCAGAGCTACCACTATTACAATGAATTCCTCTGGCCGGACCGCTATGCCGATTGTGTGCCCATGGACAAGGCGCTGGAGCTGCTCAAAAAGTGAGGTGTCTGCAACGATTCCCCAAAAAATCAAGAATCAGATTCAAGTAGTGCAGGGAGACATTACCAAGCTGAACTGTGACTGCATCGTGAATGCGGCCAACCGCAGCCTGTTGGGCGGCGGTGGCGTGGATGGAGCCATTCACCGGGCAGCAGGGCCGGAGCTGCGTGCTGAGTGCCGCACCCTGCATGGCTGCCGCACCGGCGAAGCAAAGATCACAAGGGGCTACCGGCTGAAGGCGAAGTATATCATCCATACAGTGGGTCCCATCTACTCCGGCACCCCGGAGGATGCTGTGCAGTTGGCAGACTGCTACCGCAATTCGCTGGAGCTGGCAAAGACCTACGACATCCACAGCATCGCCTTCCCGGCAATTTCTACGGGCGTGTATGGCTATCCGCTGGATGCCGCCACCCAAATTGCGGTGGATACAGTGACCGATTGGCTGCAAAACCACGCTGACTACGATATGAGGGTCATCTTCTGCTGCTTTGATGCCCGGACGGCGCAGGCGTATCAGACAAAAATGGAGTAAACATTGAAATACAGAGAGATCGCGGACGGCATTTTTCTTGACCGCCCCAACCGTTTTATCGCCCATGTAAACGTGAACGGTGTGGTGGAAACCGTCCATGTCAAAAACACCGGGCGGTGCAGAGAACTGCTGCTGCCCGGTGCGGTGGTGCGTCTGGAAGTGTCAGACAACCCGAAGCGCAAGACAAAATACGACCTTGTGGCGGTACGCAAGCAGGAACTTGGCTGGGTCAACATGGACAGTCAGGCACCCAACAAGGTGGTAGGAGAATGGCTTTCAAAGCAGGAGTTTGACCTTGTCAGGCCGGAGTTTGCATACGGAAAATCCCGCATTGATTTTTACATGGAAAAGGGCGAACAGAAATACTTGCTGGAGGTCAAAGGCTGCACATTGGAAGTGGGCGGCATCGGTTATTTCCCGGATGCGCCCACCGAACGGGGCGTGAAGCACTTGCATGAGCTAGCCCAGGCACAGCGGGCAGGGTATCGGTGCGCAGTAGCCTTTGTGATCCAGATGGAAGGCATCACCGAGGTGAGGCCGAATGTTGGCACGCAGCCGGAGTTTGGCACAGCGCTGGCCGAAGCGAAAGCCGCAGGTGTGAGCGTGCTGTTTCTGCTCTGCCATGTCGGGCGGGACAGTCTGGAAATCGTGGAGCAGCGGGAAATGTGAAAAACCACATGAGGGAGGAACCAGCATGCCTTTTTTGATGATCCGCAACGATATCACCAAGGTAACAGCGGATGCCATCGTCAACCCGGCGAACCGGAACCTTTTGCAGGGCAGCGGCACCAGCCGTGCCATCTATCAGGCAGCAGGGGAGCAGGAGCTGACCGCCGCCTGTGAAGCCATCGGGCACTGCGAGCCGGGCAGGGCAGTGTGTACCCCGGCGTTCGGACTGCCCGCAAAGTATATCTTCCATGCGGTCTGTCCGGCATGGCACGGCGGCAGCGATCTTTCTGGCACGCACCGGCTTTGAAGATGCGCTCCGCAATGCAGTCTCTCTGGGCGGCGACAGCGACACCCTTGCCTGCATCACCGGCGGCATTGCCGAAGCCTTTTACGGGATGCCACAGGAACTGCGGGCAGGGACCTTGAAGCGTCTGCCGGAGGAGATGCGGGCAGCGTATGAGCTGTTCCGGCAGAACCTTGAGCGCAGGATGTGACACCGTCGGTGCTGCACAGACCCAAGCTGTATTTAAAAAACTGAGGATCGTACCGGAAGAACAGCAAAACACCCGCCTGCGTATTGTGTGCAAAGCACAGTACATGGGCGGGTGTGGTTTTGTTGTGGTTTGTTCGCACTGTCAGAACAGGTCGAAACATAATTTTTGTGGAGTTCCGTCCAGCAGATACCGGATATAGAGACGGTCGTTTTCCGCTTCTGCCTGCACCTGCGTGGCGTGCTCAAAGAGGGTGCGCAGACGGCGGTACTCTGCCCGCTGCGCATCCGTGTAGTGAGACGGCATATCCGAGGTAAGGAACACATTGCCCAACAGGGCATTGACCGTGGCAAGGGTGCGCTTTTGCTCTGCGGTCAGCTTGCAGTTTTCCTCCCGGAGGAAGAACACATCCGGGTCGCTGCCGTAGGCACGGCCATTGAGCTGCCGCCGGAATAGCGTGTTGTTGATGGCCTGCTTTGTGGACACCCGCTCCCGGTGGAACAGGCGCATATACCACACATCGTCCCAGTCCAGCCCTACGTCACAGCTGACACGGCAGTAATCCACCAGCCCGAAAGCCGGCATCACCGGTACGCCGCAGCCGAGAATCTGCTTTTGCCCGCACCATGTGCGCAAAAGCTCCATAGCACGGTACATCCGGGCTGCCCGGCTCTCGCGGGCGTTGCCAAAGGGGGCAGCACCGTACAGAAAATCCAGCTTGACAAGGTCGAAGCCCCAGTCGTTCAGCACCCGGTCAAATACCCGGCGCAGATAGTCCAGCACGGCCGGGTTGTCGAGATCCAGTGCATAAAAACTACTCCAGTTGCAGCCGCAGCACCACGGCGCACCGTCCACTTTCAGCAGCCAGTCCGGGTGCTGCCGGAAAAGGGCAGAGTCCTTTTCGCACACAAAGGGCGCAAGCCATAGCCCGGCCTGAAATCCGGCGGCGTGAATTTCCTCCACCATGCCTTTCAGCCCGTGGGGGAATTTCTGTGCATCTGTTTCCAGCCAGTCGCCCACCTTGGGCTCCCAGCCATCGTCGATCTGGAACAGGTCTCCCGGGCAAAGCAGGCTGCGACATCCGGTCAGATCCTCCCGAATGGTATCCTCGGTGATGTCCTGATAGCGGTTGTACCAACTGGAATAGCCTGCCAGCTTCTTTTCAGTCCGGGGCTTGATGTCCATAGCCTGAAACCAGCCGTCGAACACCTCGGTCTCGCCGCCCTCGGCAAAAAACAGGTCAAGGAGTGGGAAACTGCCGCCGGGATGCTCCACCCCGGCGCAGTCACGCTCCAGCGTCAGCAGGGCTTTGCCGCTGTCGTAGCGGAGGATAGTGTAGCCCGGCTTCTCGTCCAGCGATCCCACCAGCCGGAACTGTGTGCCCTTGCGGAAATAGCAGTAGGAAAAGCCGTGGCTTTGACCTTTTTGATGCCCATAAGGCGCAAAATGATAATCGCCGTAGCGGTCAAAGGCATATTTTTTGCGCAGAAAGCCGGGGATGTGGTCGGTGCCGCGCAGCTTGCCGTTCCGGTCCAGCTCCGGGCTGTAGGTCCATGTCTGGTAGCCGTTCATAAACAGACGCTCGTCTGCTTCCATCGTCCACGGAATCTCGGCACGCACCGCCTTCAGCGTCCCTGCGGGCAGGTCTGCCGTCAGATGCAGCGCACCGCCATTCTCCGTGACCGTGCAGTTGCCTGTCTGTACGCCGCCGGTGGTCTCTGCGTACCAGTGCAGTGTTTCAGTCATGGTGCGTTTCCTCCCCGTGGAGCTGTGCGCTGATCTCGGCAGCGCAGGCATCGGTCAGAACAAACTTGCGGCGGAACAGCATCAGCGCACCAGCCAGCACCAGCATGGGCAGAACGGTCATCATCAGGCGCAGACCCAGCAGGGTTCCGGCGCTTTGTACTGCCACCGGGCCGGTCTCCTCCGTGTTGCCCACAAGACCGATGAGGTCCAGCCCGATGCCGGTCAGGAATACCGCCACACCGGAGGCAGCTTTGACCACAAAGGTCTGCATGGAAAAGATAACGCTCTCCTCCCGGCGGCCGGTCTTGAGCTGACCGTAATCTACGCTGTTGGAAAGGAACAGGGTGGTCAGCACGGTCAGCATTCCGTTGCAGGCGAACACCACCACGCCCGGAATGCACAGCAGGGCAAGGCTATGGGAAAGACCGGTCAGGCAGAACACCAGCAGCGTGCCGTAGCCGCACAGCGCCAGCAAAAGGCTCAGGTAAAATACCTGCGTACTGCTGAACTTTTTGCGCAGCAAGGGGTAAAGCACCATCATGCCAAGGATCTGTGCCGCACCGCCCACGGTGGAAAACAGGGTGTAGGTGGCTTTCCAGCCTGCACCGCCAAGGTCGTATTTGAAGAAATAGATGATGAAGTTGGAGGTAAGGTACAGTGCCGAGTTGATCAGCACGATGCTGCCCACCACTACCATAGCCTGATCGTTGCGGAACAGGGCGGAGAACATCTCCTTTACGGTGGCGGTCTTCATCTCACTGGGGGTGGTTTCTTTCATGGAAATGCAGCACACCAGCTCTGTCACTGCAAAAATTGCCGCTACGATCAATGCCACCCAGCGGAAGCCAGCGCGCTCGCTGTCGCCGCCAAGGGCTCCCACCAGCAGCATGGTGAACATGGCGATAAGAGCCGAACCAACGCCTGCACAGGTACGCCCCACCATGGAAAGGTTCTCCCGGTCTTTTGGGGTGCGGGTCACGGCCGGGATCATGGACCAGTAGGGGATATCCATCATGGTATAGGTGACGCCCCACAGGATGTACACCACGCTGAAATAGACCATCAACGCCGCTTCGTCCAGCACCGGGGCGGCAAACAGGGCGTAGAGCACCAGCGCATTGAGCAGCGTGCCGGAAAAGATCCACGGACGGAAACGTCCCCAGCGGGTGCGGGTCTTTGCCACCAGAACCCCCATAAAGGGGTCGTTGAAGGCATCAAAGAACCGGGCCGCCATGAGCACGACGCCCACAAAGCTGGCCGAAAGCCCCAGCACATCCTGATAATAATACATGACGTAGGAAGCCGACAGGGCATATACCATATCCTTGCCCACGGCACCAATACCAAATGCGGTTTTCTGTTTCAGGGTCAGTTCCATACAGCGTCCTCCTTTTCAATGGTAAACCGCAGCACAACGGGCTGGGTCTGCGGTGCAGAAACGGTCAGCAGGGCTTCTCCGGCAGTGCCCACGGTGCGCAGATAGGTTCCGGTCATGCCGCCCTCGGCAACGGCGGTCTGTGGACCCACAAGGGCGGCGCTGCCCTCCACCGCAAACTGCACCGGGAACTGTGCGTAGGGGGCTGGGGTGCCGTTCTCGTCCAGAATGCGCACCCGGACAGCCGCCATATCGTAAGTATCTTTTTCCCGAAGAGTCGTCCGGCTGACCTTGACTTCCAAGTGTAGCTTTGCGCTGGGGCAAAGGGTCACGCTGCGCACCACGTTGCCGTCCTGCACGGCATCGAACCGCCAGCGGGTAGCTTCGCCGCCCCAGTTGCCGACGTACTTGCCGTAGAGGGCTACGCCATCTTCAAAGCTCATTTTGTAGTGCAGCATACACCAGCCGAATTTGACCTTGTAGGCCAGCGGCAGTCCCGCCAAGCCGTATTTTCCGGCGGCCAGCAGGCAGTCCCGCACAGCGGCTGCCTTGGCGGGGGAAAAGTGCTCCTGTGTTTCCAGCAGCTCGCCAATGGGATCGTCCATCACAAAGGGCGGATGCGGTAGGGCCGTCCACTCGCTTTGGCGCAGGGCGGTGACGAACACATCGTTTTTGTAAAGCCTTACCTGTTGGGCATTGCTGAAAACATAGGCCGTGCCCAGCTGCCCGGCGGGGTTATCGCCGATGTCCATGGAGGAGCTGACCGCCAGCACCGGGTCAGCGTCACCCTGACTGGCATAGACCGCAGCCGCCAATTTGGGGTTGCGGAAGCTGTCCAGCACCCCGTGGTAGCAGATGCGATCCCCGGAGCCAAAGTCCTTGTGGGTCTGGTAGTCGAACATACACCAGCCAAAGCACCCGGCGTGCTCTCCGCTGGTATAGGCGGCGTTCTGCACCCGGACGTGCCGCAAGGCGTGCTCCTGTCGATGAGGGCCATCGTCAAAGGGCTTGGTGGGGTACATGTGACCGTTGCACTCCGAGATGAGCAGCGCCTTGCCCATATCCGGGGTTACGTCCTTTTTGGGCTTTGCGCCGGGCGTTACGCCGTTGTGGGAAAAATCGTTGTAGGCGTAGACGTCTTCCAGCAGATGGCTTTTTTCCAGATACCGCACACCGGAGGTAGCACGGCTGGGGTCCAGCTGATGGGCGATCTGATTGGTGCAGGTATAGAAGGCATCGTCGTCCACGCTCTCGTTGATGCGCACGCCCCACAGGATGATGCTGGGATGATTGCGGTTTTGCAGGAGCATCTCTTGTAACATTGCACAGGCAGCGTCTTTCCATGCAGCATCTCCGATGTGCTGCCAGCCCGGCAGCTCGGTGAATACCAGCAGACCCCGCCGGTCGCACTCATCCAGGAAATACTGGCTTTGGGGGTAGTGGCTGGTGCGCACGGCGGTGCAGTGCAGCTCCTCCTGCAAAATGCGGGCATCCTCCCGCTGCAGGCTTTCCGGTGCGGCGTAGCCGATGTAAGGGTAACTCTGGTGTCGGTTCAGACCCCGCAGGAAGGTCTTTTTTCCGTTGAGGTAAAAGCCATCCGCCCGGAACTCTGCGGTGCGGAAGCCAAACGTCACCTGTTTGCGATCGATGGGTTGTCCGGCTGCGTTCAAAAGCTCTGCCACGGCATGATGCAAAACCGGGTGCTCGGTATCCCACGGCTGTGCGTCCGGGACGGAAAACTGCATCTTCCCGGTTTCTGCCGCCTGTGCGGTCTGCTCTGCCAGCAGGGTGCCGTCTGCGGTCTCCAGCCGGATGCGGACCGCCACGGCTGCGGGTGTGAGCTCTGCCGTCCACTGCACCACGGCATCATGCAGGGTGGGCGTGTAGACGAACAAATCGGTCAGGCGGCTCTCTGCCGTAGCTTCCAGCCAGACCTCTCGGTACAGCCCACCGTAGGTCAGGTAGTCGATGACAAAGCCAAAGGGTGGAATGGCCGGGTCTTCACGAGTATCCAATTGCACGGTCAGCAGGTTTTCACCCTCCCGGTCCACAAGGTCTGTGATCTCCACCGCAAAGCCGGTATAGCCGCCCCGGTGCTGCCCGGCAACCCTGCCGTTGACCCGCACCACCGCCTGATGGGCGGCTCCGTCAAAGCGGACGAACAGCCGGGGCGCAGCCTGTACCGGCGGAACCCGGAACCGCTTCCGGTAGCCGCAGACCATCTCGTAATCAGCGGGGGTGGCATAGTGCAGCGGCACCTCCCGGCAGGTATGGGGCAAGCGGACGGCTTGTTGTTTTGGCACCGGCAGCCCCTTGCCAAAGGCTTCGGTCCAGTGGTGGGTAAACTCCCAATCATCGCAAAAACTGTGTTTCATCGCGGCAGCACTCCTTCCAGTAGAATCGAGATCATTTCCTCCAGTACAGCCACATACTGCACCCCGCTTTCTGCCAGACTGCGGTCTGCCAGAAAGCTCTCGATGGATGCGGTGATCATCTGCCGCAGCACCGGCAGGGATACTGGACGCATGACCCCCTCTGCCACAGCCTGTTCCAGCAGCGCCATGGTGGGCTCCCAGCCGTTTTCCAACTGACTGCGCACCCGCGCCGCCACCACCGGGTATTTCTCGTCCAGCTCCTTCATCTGCCGCAGGTCCAGCGCGGCGTATTCCGTCGGCATGGCAATGATGACCGCCCGCAGCTTCTCCTGCAAAGTACCGCTGCCCGCCAGAATTTTCTGCTTGCAGCGGTGGATCTCCGCAAAGGCGTGGTCTACCATGTCCAGCAGAAGGGCCTCCTTGGAGGGGTAAACGGTGTAGATGGTCTTTTTGCTGATGTGCAGCGGCTCTGCCACCTGCTGCATGGTGAAATGCAGCCCCTGTTGACGGAATAACTGCATGGCCTGCGTGCGCACAAGGGCATCGAGCTTATCCTGCATGAGCGTCCTCCTTGTGGAAACTGTGCTTGCTTTTCTGGTTTCCATTCTAGTGCGGAAACCGAGCTAAATCAAGCAGTTTCCGCATTTTCTGCGTTCTGCCAAGAAAGTGCAGACATTTTGCAGCAGAATGACAAAAAGAACCCCGGCGTGCCTTGAAAGCTGCCGGGGTCTTTTGCGTGCAGGTGCTTTTCCGCAGCGGCAAGCCTTCGTCAAAACTCCGGGTGCCATTCGTCCCGGATGCCAATGTCGGCACAGACGATCTTTCCGCACAGGGGCGCAGAAGATTCTGCCATATGCAAAGGCTTATAACTGTCGAAGGTTACGGTCAAATCTGCATGGACAGCACCCTCGGCAACCTCCCCGGTATCCGTGTTGATGCCGCTGGGCAGGTCTACAGCCAGCACAAAGGTGTCGCTCTTATGCAGACGGCGTATCAGCCCGCAGGCAGCAAGGCCGGAAGGTCGAAGTGCACCATGGAACCCGGTGCCGTAGAGGGCATCCACAGCAGCATCAAAGTGCTGGGCTTCCAGTACAGAGCAGTCGGTGCAGATGTGCACTGGCAGGGAGTGCAGACGCTCAAAATTGAGGATGGCATCAGCGGTTTTCGGCTCGCCCTCGGCCAGAAGAACGGTCACACTCCAGCCGTCTTTTGCCGCGGCGCGGGCAATCACAAACCCATCACCGCCATTGTTGCCCTTTCCGCAGACCACCAGCAGTCTGCCGGGATGTGGGAACTGCTTTTGCAGTTCGGCGTAAGCCGCCAGTCCGGCGTTTTCCATCATTTGCAGGTAGGGCAGACCGTGGGCATCCCCGGATCGTTCAATTTCCTTCATCTGCGCAGCCGTCACAATGCGATGTTTCATGTTGGCACCTTCTTTCTATCTCTATTATAATGGATGAGAATGTTTGGAACAAGATGAAAGATACCGGTGCATAGAATCTGTCCCCGGAGAGTTGGAACAAGCCCTCCGGGGGCATTTTTGCTTTTCACTATCTTTTCCGTAGGGGAAAACCATGGTATACTGAACACAATGAATCCAAAATAATAAACCGGGAGGTACCGTTATGAAGTGGGGAATTTTAGCGACCGGCACCATTGCCAAAAAGTTTGCGTCTACGGTGGAACAGATGGGCGCAGAGGGGGAGCAGCTTGTTGCCGTGGGGTCACGGCACATGGAAAGCGCACAGGCGTTTGCGCAGCAGTACGGCATTCCCCGCTGCTATGACTCCTACGAAGCCCTTGCCGCAGATCCGGAGGTGGAGGCTATCTACGTTGCCACCCCCAACACCCTGCATTACGAAAACTGCAAGCTCTGCTTGGAGCAGGGCAAGCACGTTTTGTGCGAAAAACCCTTTACCATCACCCCGGAACAGGCGCAGGAGCTGTACCGTCTGGCGGAGGAAAAGCACCTCTTTCTCATGGAGGCATTCTGGATTTGGCTGCTGCCGCTGTACGACCGCCTGCGCGAGATCCTTACTGCTGGCACCATCGGGGAGCTGAAGCAGATCACCTGTCAGTACGGCTTTGTGGCCTCCGGTGCCCGGAAGGACCGCAAGTTTGATTCCGGCCTGGGCGGCGGTGCGCTTCTGGATATCGGCATCTACAATCTGGGCTTTCTGCGCATCCTTACCGGACAGGACCCGGAGAAGGTGGAAACCAAAGAGGTGCACATCAACGAGTACGGCACCGACGATTACAGCCGCCTTGTGCTGACCTACCCCGGCGGCTGCATGGCAGAGTCTGTCCAGACCATCGGGCAGGAACTGGAGCGCAACGCCCGCATCGTTGGCACAAAGGGCAGCATCTTTCTGCCGGATTTCCAGCACGCCGAGACCATGACGCTGGAAGTGAAGGGCAAAGAGCCGGAGGTCATCCGCTGCCCGGTGGACATCAACGGTTTTGAGTATGAGATCCGGGAAGCAAGCCGCTGCGTCAAACTGGGGCGCACCGGCAGCGACCGCTACACCCCGCAGGACAGCCTTGCCTTGACCCGCCTGATGTACGACACCCGCATGAGCTGGGGCATGAAGTTTGCGGGCGAGGTGTAAGCGCACACCTTGCCGCAAAGGGCTTTTTTTGCGTGCGGAGACTATGGCATACGGAGAGCGACAACTCGGAATTTAATGGAGGGATGTTTCTATGAAATCTTTTGTTTGCAGTTTGTGTCACAATGGCATAGTTGGAGGAGGTCTGTACCTCGATAGTCAGTCGCTTACTTACAAGACAAACAAGCTTACAGTTGGCAAAAAATACAGAAATTTAGTTTTGCCGATGCAGGAAATAAAAGAAATCTCTTGGAAGTGGATAGTCTTTCCAATTGCAACAGTTAATATGAAAAATGGAGAACTATATAAATTCATTATTTTCAATAAATCACGCTTTGTAAAATGGTTTCAAGAGTATTCTCGATAAATACAAAGTGTCAAATTCCAGTCTGCCGGGCAGACAGGTAACTGAAAAACACAAAATGAAGGAGCAGCCATGGTACTTTATTTTACGGGAACCGGCAACAGCCGGTATCTGGCGCGGCGCATTGCCGAAGGGTTGGAGATGCCGCTTTACGACCTGAACGCCTGCATCAAGGCAGGGGATACCGCCCCGGTGCAGACCGGGCGTGACGTGGTGCTGGTCACACCTACCTACGCATGGCGCATCCCCCGGGTGGTGTCGGAGTGGCTGGGCAAGACCGCGCTGACCGGGGCAGAGCGTATCTGGTTTGTGATGGACTGCGGCAGCGAAATTGGCAATGCGGCAGGCTATAACCGGCAGCTTGCGGCGCAAAAGCAGCTGCAGTACATGGGGACTGCTCAGATCATCATGCCGGAAAACTACATTGCCATGTTCAATGCGCCCCAAAAAGAGCAGGCAAAGAGCATCGTGGAGCAGGCAGAGCCTGAACTTCAGAAGGTGCTGACCCAGCTCAAAGCCGGGCAGCAATTTCCCCCGCCGAGAGACAACCTCTACGACCGCTTTATGAGCGGCCCGGTAAACCCGGTGTTCTATCGCATCTTTGTAAAAGCCGATGCCTTCCGGGCAACAGATGCCTGCATCAGCTGCGGTAAGTGCGTGGAGCTGTGCCCGCTGAGCAACATCCATCTGGAAAGCGGCAGGCCGCTCTGGGGCAAAAACTGCACCCACTGCATGGCCTGTATCTGCTATTGCCCCAAAGAGGCCATCGAGTACGGCAAAAAGAGCAGGGGAAAGCCCCGGTATCACTTTGAAGCGCTGGAAAGGAAGCAGCAGGACGTGTGAAGAAAAGCGGAAATTAGATGAAGTTTTTATACTTGCATGGGTTGGGACAAAAACCAGACAGTTGGGATAGAGTGATAAAAGAAACGACGGTCTCGGATAGAAGCGCCAGCTTGAGCTTGGCAGAGATGCTGGAGGACAAAGCGGCCACTTATGGGAAACTGTATGCTGCATTTTCAGGAGAGTGTGATCAGGAATTTTATGATAATGTCGAATAAACTACGATTCATCAAAGAAAGAGGACTGTAAAATGAACATCGAAGAACGGGCGGCACAGGCTGCCGCATGGAAAGCTACTGGACAGTGCAACTGTGCACAGGCGGTGCTGAAGGCATTTGAGGACAAGCTGCCGGTGGATGCCGACACCCTGATGAAGCTGGGCGCAGGCTATGCCGCCGGCATGGGCTGCATGGAGAGCACCTGCGGCGCACTGATCGGCGCTGTGATGGTGGCGGGCATCGTGACCGACGGCAAGGGCACACCCCGCATTTCCAAGGAACTGATGCAAAACTTTCAGGAAAAGTGCGGTGCTACCATCTGCAAGGATTTGAAGGGGATAGAGAACGGCGCACCGCTGTGCCCGTGCCCGGAGTGCGTCCGCAACGCTGTTCTGGCACTGGGCGAGGTGCTGGGAGAGTAAGATGAAGAAGATCTTGTTTGTTTGCCACGGCATTATGTGATACATACTGTGGGACCGATATGGAATATCCGGGGCAGTTTGATTTAGTGGAATGGGTGCTATTTGATTCTCGTACAGAATCGGTGTATGAAGCAGAAGTTACGCTCTATTATAATATACGAATTTAGTTTATTTAGATCAAAGCAAAAAGCTCAAAAAGGAGAGATTATTCATGGTTTTATTGGTTGTAGATGCACAGAATGGTATCGTGGATGAACGCTTATATGAGTTCAGAAAGTTTGTTGGTAATATCAAAAAGCTGATTGGAGCAGCTCGAGAACAAGGCATAGAAGTTATTTATGTACAGCATGATGATGGACCTGATACCGGATTCTCTATCGGGGATGATGAGTTTGAGGTTTATTCCGAGTTTCAACCGATGCCGGATGAAAAACGGTTTATCAAGTCCGTATGCAGTGCGTTCAAAAAAGAGAGTGGTCTGCTTGAGTATCTGACTGCAAAGGAAGAAAAAAACGTGATGATTTGTGGCATTATGACTGATTTCTGTATCAATGCCACGGTAGAGGCTGGTTTTGAGCATGGCTTACACATGATTGTTCCTGCCTATGCAAATTCTACGCAGGACAATGAGTACATGACTAGGGAACAGGCTTACCATTACTATAATGAATTTCTCTGGCCTGAACGATATGCAGACTGCGTACCAATGGACAGGGCATTGGAATTACTCAAAAAATGATATAGCGTAAACGGTCTTTGCTGAATACCTTTGTTACCGAAATACATTACATAAACTTCAAGATTATGTTGCAGTAAATTCAATAAATCAGTCTCATGTGAATATCTGCCGCAGCCCTATGGCGGAATTTGTGATGAAGGACTTAGTGGAAAAGGCGGGGATTTCCGCACAGTTTGAAATTGCCTCGGCGGCCACAAGCACCGAGGCATCAGCCTGCGCAGCATGACAGACCTGTTGGAGCAGAAGTCTTCCCTGTAAAAATGATACGCCGGAGCGTCCGCAGATGCTCCGGCGTATCGAAATGATAGATCTCCCAGCCAAAAGGAGGCTGCTGCACAAATACTGCGCAGCAGCCTCCTTTTTTAGTTCAGATGAATCGGCAAAAGCCCAGCCAGCAGCCCAGCAGGAAGAAGAGCAGCGCCTTACCCAGCACCGGCAGCCACAGGCTCTTGCACAGGGCCATATCCCACCGGTGGATGTTCTGCTTGGGGCAGGTGCCAACGCAGGCTTCACAGGCGATGCATTCCCCGCTGCGCAGGCTGGTTTCCTCCAGCTTCAGGCACACCGGGCACTGCTGTTTACAGGCATTGCAGCCCGGGATGCAGCCGTCGCTCTGCCGGTGCAGCCGCGCAAATGGCAGCACCGGCAGCAGGGCAAACACCGCTCCCATGGGGCAGAGGAACTGACAGAAGAACCGGGGCTGCACCGCCATACCCAGCAAAATGAGCACAAGCAGCCCGATGCCCACACCAAAGCCCTCCGGCGGCAGATGCAGAGCCGTCAGGCGGGAAAACACCTCCCACGGGCTTGCGCCGGTCAGCATCTTTTCCTGCCGGGTCACATACAGTGCTACCAGCCATGCCAGCAGCAGATATTTGACCTTCTGCCCCAAAAACACCGCCCGCTCCGGCAGACGGAGCTGCTTTTTGCGGTGGAACAGCTTTTTCTGAATAAGCCCGGAAAGCGCCCAGACGGCATCGCCCAAGCTGCCGAAGGCGCAGGCGTACCCACAGAAAAAACGGTCGAAAAGCAGGGTGAAGCCGCACAGCCCCAGCAGGGAAAGTGTGAAGCTGTCCACAGAGAGCACCTCGCCTGCACCGATGTGCAGAAAGATCTGTTTTACACCGGAAAACCCGGCCACGAATGCGCCCGGCATGGACACAAAGAAGAACAACTGCACCCCGGTGCGCAGCCATGTACGGCGCTTTTTGTCCCGCTGACGCTGCTGCGCCGCTGTTAAAGGCTTTGCCTGTGTTTTTTCCATCATCCTGCCGCCTTTCCCAGTGCGTTCTCTACCGCACCGATAAGTCCTTCTGCCGTGAGGGTAGCGCCGGAAACGGTATCCACCTCAGCAGACTGCACTGCCAGCATCTCGTCCAGCAAAGGCAGCGCCTGCTTATAGTAGGGCTTATCCTCGCCGGAAGCATCCAGCACCGCAATATCGGTCATTTTTCCGTTCTGGATCGTCACCGACACCCGAATGACATCGCCAAAACCATAGGCGCTGCCCTCATAGATGCCGTCCCGGTAGCCGCTCTGCTCTGCCTGTGCTGCGCTCTGCGCCTGCAAAACGGAAGCATTGTAGGCTTCAACTTCGGCAATTTCCTGCTTGCGCTGGCTTACCGCTGCCGCCCGGATCAGCGCCACCTGCTGGTATTGCCACAGTACCCCCAAAATTAGCAGCAGGTTCACCGCCCGGAGGAGAAAATTTTTGTATTTCATTCTGCTGCTCCTTCCGTTTCAGATTCAATCCCGGTCTCTTCCGGCGGCAGTGCCGGCTCGGATGTCGGCAGCACTTCCTCAGAAGATGCCGGTTCCGGTTCAGAGGATGCCGGTGTATCTGCCGGGAAAAGCTGCTGCCATACTTCCTTGAGCCACACGGGAACGGCGCTCTTTTCCTCCGGCTGCACCACCTCCACGGTGGGCGCGGTGACCGGCGTTTCCCCGGACTCTGCTGCTTCAGACGGTGCGGTTTCCTCTGCCGTCTCTTCCGATGCAGTCTGCTCCGGAGCGGTTTTCTCTGCCGGGGCAACAGCGGCCTTTGCCAGTGCCAGCTTGACTGCGTTCAGAATTCCGGTGGAGGAGTAGGTGGCACCGGAAACAGTATCCACGTTGGGGCTTTGTCCCTCCAGAATGGCGGGGAGAACCTGTTTTGCCCGGGAGAGATATTCCTCCTCGTCCTCGGCGCTCAGGATCGTGATATCGGTAATTTTATCCTCTGCCACCGTGACCTGCACTGTGATCTGTCCCTCAAAGCCCATGGCTTCGGCAGTGTAGATGCCGTCCAAGTAGATGGAGGGAGCCGTAAATTCCTCCACCACAAGCGTTGCAGCGGGCTTTGGCTGGGGCGGCAGGGGATTGTTGACCACCTCACCGGTCAGGGCGTTCTGCACTGCGCCCAGAATGCCCCGGCTGGTGTAGGTGGCTTCGGAAACGGCATCCACCTCCCAGCTCTGAGTCTCCACCACGGTGGTCAAAAGCCGCTTGGCACGCCGCAGAAACTGCTTGGTCTCGTGGGATGCGCTCAAGATCTCCACCTCCGTGATGCTGCCGTTTTCCATGGTGACCTGTACTCGGACGGCACCGCCGTAGCCCCGGGAAGAGCCGACGTAAACGCCGTCGGCATAGGGCAGCTTGGGCAGGGTTTCTTCCTCCGCTTCGGAGGAAGCGGCTTCCACAGGCTGCTCCACCACGGTTGTCAGCTTTTCCGGCACGGCGGCCAGCACCGGAACGGTGCGGGGCAGGGCAAAAAGTACAGCTGCCGCTGCCGCCACCGCCGGGAGCAGCTGTACCAGCGGCAGCAGTGTATGGCATCGTTTTTTGTTCATTCCAACTCCTCCTGACACGGAAAAGCAAGGCCGCCTGATGCCAAGCGACCTTGCCGTTTTGTACTGTATTTGCTAAATCAGGCAGCTTTCCGCGACCTCACAGCGCCACATTGACCGGCAAGACATACACGCCGTCGGCGGCGTAGAAGGTGATCTGAGTAATCGTCTTGCCGATGATGGATGCAAAGTAAGGATCATCGGCATTGAAGCCCAGCTTGGTACCATGCCAGATGTTGGTCACATGATGCAGGCCGTACTCACTGCCATCGGCGGTGGTCAGAACTACGCCGTAGACCTTGTTGGCCTTGTAGTCCAGATCAAAACCGGAGATTTTCATCTCGTAGGTGGTGTGGTGACCGTTGGTATTCAGCTCCACAGTGGCGCCCTCTACGGTGGTCTCGGTGGCGTTGACCTTGCCAAACTCCCACTTGCCGTTCAGCAGGTTATACCATGCGGTGATGTAGCAGGCAGGGGTCTCACTGAGCTTGTAGTAAGCGTAGCTCTCGTTCTCAAACAAAGCATCTGCGCCGGTGTAGGTGGTGGTGGATTCCTTGCCCTTCAGGGTAACGGTAATGTCGTAGCTGTCGGCATCGGTGACCTGCTTTGCGTTCTCCAGCGCCCACGGGGTCAGCACCTTGACCGGGAAGGAAACGCCGGTGATGTCGGTGCCATCGGCGTTGACGTGGTAGGAACCGGCGGCAAGCTTGCCTGCACGGGTCTTGTTCTTGGTGGCGCTGGTCACAGCGTCGATCTCAGATGCGTTGTCCACACCGGCAGCCTTGTAGAAGTCGGCGTAGGGGATGTTCATCTGGACATAGCTGGAGGTCAGGCAGTTTTCCTGTTCCACCTCTTCCGCAGCGAAGGCCGGGACTGCCACAGCGCATACCAGCATAGCGGTCGCAAGTGCACCTGCAAATACTTTTTTCAATCTCATGGTAACACACCTCTAACTCAGTTTTGAAAAAACAGTTAGCTTTGCCTAACAATTGATGCAAAAAAATGCAGAGGCAAAGCGCCTCAGATGGTTAGGCAAAACAAATTTACGAAGTAAAAATAGCACTCCCACCGGGCGTTGTCAAGTAGAAACCGGAAAGTTTGCAGAGGTGAATTTTTCGATGCAGGAAACGATCTGCATCCTCTATACCGCAAAGCCCTTGACCTTTTTGCCGGAGCGCAGTATACTGCTTGCGTGGTTAGTTATATTTAACTGCAAGGAGGTACTACATGATACCAGACGCATTCTGGGGGATTTTGATCCCCTTTTTGGGCACAAGTCTTGGGGCGGGCTGTGTGTTCTTTTTGAAAAACTCTCTGCGTGATGGCATCCAGCGCGCCCTCACCGGCTTTGCTGCCGGGGTCATGGTGGCGGCATCGGTATGGAGCTTGCTGATCCCGGCTATGGAGCAGGCCGCGGATCTGGGCAGGCTGGCATTTTTCCCGGCGGCGGTGGGTTTCTGGCTGGGCATCCTGTTTTTGCTGCTGCTGGACCATCTCATCCCGCATCTGCACCAGAACAGTTTGCAGGCCGAAGGGCCAAAAAGCCAGCTCCAGCGCACCACCATGATGGTTCTGGCGGTGACGCTGCACAACATCCCGGAGGGTATGGCAGTGGGCGTGGTCTACGCCGGGTATCTTGCCGGAACTGCTCAGATCACTGCCGCCGGGGCGCTGGCACTTTCCCTTGGCATTGCCATCCAGAACTTCCCGGAGGGTGCCATCATCTCTATGCCCCTGCGGGCGGAAGGAATGAAAAAAAGCCGGGCGTTCTGGGGCGGCGTGCTGTCCGGCATCGTAGAGCCCATCGGGGCAGTGCTGACGATTCTGGCGGCAGGCATCGTGGTGCCCGCGTTGCCCTATCTGCTCAGCTTTGCTGCCGGAGCCATGCTGTATGTGGTGGTGGAGGAACTAATCCCGGAAATGTCGCAGGGGCAGCACTCCAACGTTGGCACGGTATTTTTCGCGGTGGGCTTCAGCGTGATGATGGTGCTGGACGTAGCACTGGGGTGACGGTTGGGGGTTCCCGAAAGCGAAATCTCTTTCGAAAGCTCCGAAAATGACTAAACTCCTTGACAGAGGAGACGGCAGGGCGTATTATTTTGGCAGAAGGACCGCTGAGAAGCGGCTTTTTATAAGACTGAAAGTTAGCTTTACCTAACTTAAAACTCTGCCCTATACGAAGAAATAGATCTCTTCTATTTACAGGTGGAAAATAAATAGAGAAGGAGCGTATCACGATGAAGATCTACTATTTTGGTGCAGAGGATGCCCCGGTGCTGTTGCTGCTGCCGGGCACCTGTTGCCATTGGAAAAGCAATTTCGGTGCCGTGATCCCGCTTCTGGCTGACAGCTTCCGGGTGCTGTGCGTCAGCTACGATGGCTTTGATGAGACTGAACAGACCGAATTTCCCACCATGCTGGAGGAGACCGAAAAGATCGAGGCCTACCTCAAGACCCACTGCGGCGGTCACATCCGGGCGGCCTACGGCTGCTCTCTGGGCGGCTCGTTTGTGGGGCTGCTGGCGGCACGGCAGAACATCCACATGGACTACGGCATTCTGGGCAGCTCCGATCTGGATCAGGCATCGCCGCTGACGGCAAGCTTGCAGACGGATTTTCTGCTGCCATTGATCTACCCTGTGGTGCGGGACGGAAAGATTAAGGCGAAATTTCTCCAAAAGCGTCTGGACAAGTGTGCTAAAGAGTCGGGGGATTATGTCAAAGCCTTTCTGAAAATGTTCGGTGAGGCCCGCCCTTATGTGACCATGCAGAGCTGTAAAAATCAGTTCTACTCCGATCTTATCACTCAGCTGCCGGATAAGATCCATGTGCCCGGTACCGAGATCCATATTTTTTACGCCCTGAAAATGGGCGCAAAATATCGTGCGCGGTATCAGCAGCATTTTGCACATCCTGTTCTCCATGAGCAGAACTTGCAGCACGAGGAATTGCTGGCCTGTCACCCGGAGCAGTGGGCGCATCTGGTAAAAAGTATTGCATTGTGAACGGTAAACAGAAAGAGGGTGGCATTATGTCCTTTTTTGAAAACACCCGAAAGCCCGTAGGCCTTGGCGGGAAGATCATGGTTGCTATGATGAACTTTGGACATAGCGCAATGGCAGAATGGGGGCTGCGCTTTTTACAGCCTGCCCCGGATGCCATGGTGCTGGACTGCGGCTGCGGCGGTGGAGCGAACATTAAAACGCTGTTGAAACTGTGCCCCAACGGCAAGGTGCAGGGCATCGACTACTCAGCCGTCAGCGTGGGAAAAGCGCGAAAAGTCAATGCCAGAGCCATTGCGGCAGGACGGTGTACCGTGCAACAGGCAAGTGTGGCAGAGCTGCCGTTTGAAGCGGAGCAGTTTGATGTGGTGACCGCCTTTGAAACGGTCTATTTCTGGCCGGAGCTTGCGCAGAATTTCCGAGAGGTTTATCGAGTGCTGAAGCCCGGCGGAATCTTTTTCATCTGTAACGAAGCGAACGGCGACACGGACAAGGACAAGAAGTGGACGGAGATCATCGGCGGCATGACCATCTATACGGATACTGCACTGAAAGAGTATCTGGTACAAGCAGGATTTTGTCAGATCCAAAGCCACAAAAATAAAAAGGGCTGGCTGTGCATCACAGCACAGAAGTGAGGTGCGATCATGTCGAAAAAGGCAACGGAATTTCAAAGAAAAGCAATGAGCTGGATGTACCGGGGCAAGGAAATCTTCAAGCCTTTGAACACTGGATGGATCGACGAGAATGTTGCCTGCGTGCGCGAATGGGTGGCGAACATCTTCTTCTACCGCAAAGGCGATACGACCATTATGGTCGATGCGGGATATAACTACGACCGCCTTGCCGAAAAAATGGGCTGGCTTGGGATTGATCCGAAGTCGATACACCATATCCTTATCACCCATCAGGACACCGACCATGTGGGTGCGGTGGAAGCAGACAGTCCGGGGCTGTTCCGGAATGCGAAGCTGTACATCGGCGAGATCGAGAACCGGTATCTCACCGGCGAGGAGCGGCGAAAAGTCATCTATCATCTCTATAAATTGCCGCAGGTCACGATCAACAACGAAAAGGTACTGCTGCACGATGGGCAGGTACTTGACATTGACGGCGTCAGGATCGAGTGTTTTCTGGTTCCCGGTCATACATGGGGACATATGGTCTACCTCATTGACGATAAGTACCTTTTTACCGGCGACACGCTGTGGTTTGGCGCGGACGGCGGCTACAGCTTCATTTCCTCGCTGGCGGAGGACAATAAGCTGGCTGTGCAGTCACTGGCGGAGCTGGAGCGGAAACTGCGCGCACGTGGGCTGCATCCATATTTCATCACCGGTCACACGGGATGGACGGACAATTTTGCCTTTGCGTTTGCCCACAAAGACAAGAGCTGTTCACCATTCAAAAAGCGAATACACGACCCATCGGCACCCTATGATGCCTACGACGAATCGGACGACACCGAAGAAAATGCAAAGAGCGGTTTTCTGAAAGGCGTGGGAAGATGAAGGACAGCGAATTACAAATTGACCGTAGCTGCCATGTGCTATATTCCAAACCCTGCAAAAAGGAAATTCTGGCGAAAATCACTCTGCACTATCCGGAGGTGGAGCGCGAGGTGGTCTGGGAGCAGGTGCAGCTGAGATACGCAGAGCTTCTTTCCAAGTGGCGCACCGACCTCGGCGGTAAAAAGAATTTTCACAACGGCGTAGGCGGTACCTACGACTGCATCGCCATCATGTGCTATTACGATGTGTGCCGGGATGTGGTCACATTCCGCGAAATGGAAGAGATAGAAGAAAATCTGATTCTGCCGTCCTTCCGCAAACTGAAATTCGTGAACTGTAACATGCCGTTCTGGAAGAAACTGATGCACATCGCGTTCCTTCGGGCAAAAGCGGGCTGTGACAAGTGGCACGATTATGAAATGACGGTGGCTCCTTACGAAAAGAACAAGCCGATCTATTATGAATTTACCGCCTGTCCCGCAGCGGAATTTGCTATCAGAAACGGCCTTGCAGACATCATGCCCGCCCTGTGCAATGTGGATTTTGCATCCATGGAGCTACTCCACGCAAGGCTCGTGCGGACGACCACCTGCGTGGACGGCTGCCGATGCGACTATACCATCTGCGGCGATAAGGATCCATACGTAAAGGAACATCCCGAATACCGGGATGAAAACGGATACAGGAGGAATAAGTAATGCTTTTACAGGTGATTCTGGAAGGTCTTGGGCTGGGGGCTTTGCTGGTTCTCGTCTGTGCCGTGGGCATCCGCAAAGGGGCTGTTGGGATGGTGCATCTTTACAGCCCGGCGGTGCAGCAGAGGTGCGTAAAACTGGGGCTTACAAGCCCGGAACGCATCCGACGCAACAGCCTGCTGTTCAAAGCAGTCTGCATTCCCGGCTATATCGGCTATGTGCTGGTCTGTGTCTATGGGATAAACGGTGCAAAGGGCTTTGTTCAGAGTTTCTGGCAGTTACTCGTTATCTTGTCCGTTATGAATCTCATGGACCGCCTGTTGGTTGACGGCTATTGGGTGGGGCACACGAACGCATGGACGATTTCAGGAACAGAGGACCTGAAGCCCTACATTACTGCAAAAGACAAACAGAAAAAATGGCTTTTCGGTACGGTAGGTATGGCAGTCATAGCGGCGGCGCTGGCGGTCCTTATGACGGCTTTTATTCACTGAGGAAAGGAGAGACAATGAAGTTTAAGACATTGGGAAATCGGAATGCTCCCGCTGTTTTGTTTTTTCACGCAATGGGCGTGACGGGGGAGAGCAGCGAACCGGTTGCAAACTATTTACAGGATCGGTATTTCTGCATTTTACCTACCTCCACCGTGTACTGCAAAGGGCAGAAATATGTCAGCAAGGCGGACGAGGTTCGTCAGGTGGAAGAATACCTGAAATCGCAGGGGGTGGAACGCCTTGAACTGGTTGTGGCTTCTTCGATCGGTGCTGACCTTGCCATGGCGTTTTTGACAGGCACGAAGCTGCCCATCGGACATGTTTTCTTTGACGGCGGGCAGTTTGCACAAATCGGAAAAGGTACGCGCCGCATGATGACACCGTTTCTGTATCTGGCCATCAAGAGCCTGTACTGGTCAAAGAGCGGCACATTGAAAAAGATCCTGTGGTGTGACGATGATTCCATAAAGCCGTATTTTATAGCCGCAGGGAAAAATCTGACCTACACAAATTTGCGGCGACAGATTCTGGACAGCCTGGAGGATAAACCCTTTCCAGCACTTTCCGAAGAACTGCAAAAGCATCTCTATTTCGAGTTTGGCAGCATAGAAGATCATTTCAAATACCGTCAAGCGGTGATAGAAGCCTATCCCTGCGGCAATTACCCCATATTTGAAGGATACGATCACATGCAATATCAGATTCGTGATCCGAAGGGCTTTGCTGAAATGCTGGCATTTATCGCTGAGCAGGACGGTATGCCGAAGCTGCCGTTTATCAGAAAGTGAGAGGACCCGATATGAAATACAAAATCGAAAAAAACACCGTGCAGGAGACGCTGATCCTCCCACTGTATTCCCGGAGGCTGTGCACCGAGCTGTACCCAAACCTTTATCGGGACGAAACAGCGGTTCGGCTGCTCGACCAGATCGACTACGACTTTTCAGAGGCAGAGAAAAACTCCCGCAGCCTGATGCAGCGGTTCGGTGCGCTGGAGGTCGCCATGCGGCAGAATGACCTTGCCTTTGAGGTGCAGGCATACCTGAAAACGCACCCCTGTGCGGCGGTAGTCAATTTGGGCTGTGGGCTGGATAACACCGGCAGAGCCTGCGACAACGGCAGATGCAAAATTTACAATCTGGATTTCCCGGATGTGATTGCCCTGCGGCAGCAGCTGCTGCCCGCCGGGGAGCGGGAACAAAATATCCCCTGCGACCTGAAAGACCCCGTATGGTTTGACCGTATCGATGCCACCGGCGGGGCGGTATTCTTTGCCTCCGGGGTGTTCTATTACTTCCTGACGGAGCAGGTCAAGGCGCTGGTGCAGGGGATGGCGGATGCTTTCCCCGGCGGGGTACTGGTCTTTGATGCCGCCAACCGAACGGCGGTAAGGATGATCGCAAAAACATGGCTCAGAACGGCAAAAATCAAGGATGTGGGGGCATATTTCGCGGTTTCGGATGCGAAAAGCGAGCTTTCCACATGGGACAGCCGTCTGCAAGTGTCCAGCCGGGGCTATATGCTGGGGTACAACGATTTGAAAGATCCTTCCGTCAGCGGCTTTTTCCGGTTTCTTGCAAGGGTCGGTGACAACGGGATGAAAATGCAGATCGTGAAGATCAGATTTGGAGGCAAGCTATGAAAATTCTGGTATATGGTGCAGGCGTTCTGGGGTGCAATTTAGCAAGAAATCTGTTGCGCGCTGGAAAGGATGTCACTCTGCTTGCGCGGGGAAACTGGGCTGCGGAGATCAAGCAGAATGGCCTGCGGATCAAGGACAAATTTTCGCTCCGCACTTCGGTCAGCCGCATTCCGGTGGTGACTGAACTTGCACCGGATGCAATGTACGATGTGATCTTTGGGGTCCTGCGCTATACACAGCTGGATTCCGTTCTGGACATGCTGCGGGCGAACCGGACGAAGAACATCGTTTTTGTGGGAAACAATGTGCAGGCGAGGGCGCTGGCGGCGGCGCTGCCGGAAAAGAACGTCCTGTTTGCCTTTGCGCTTTCTGCCGGGCATCGGGAGGTTGACCGGGTGGTCTCCATCGACCTGAAAAAGATCACCATCGGACAGCTGACGGGTGCAAAGTCCAATAAACAGTTGATCGGGCGCATCTTCCACGGCACAAAATATAAGGTTGTTT
>OJKE01000197.1_pt1 | contig 43243 bp, 48 predicted proteins | sample 1596501 | NCBI WGS metagenome assembly OJKE01 (sample SAMEA4350125, study PRJEB24818) | metagenome | biome: human; feature: gut; material: faeces | place: Denmark | collected 2013-09
TCCCTTTAGGTTGCTTACCATCAAGAGCAGACTGAAGACCTGTAACATCACCTACAGCATGAGTATGAACCTTGTTAGCTTTACCTGCAAGACCTTCAGTAAGAGCTGTAGTAGTAGCATAGCTCCCCAGATTAGGTTTATTCCTAATGAAGCTCTTCTGAGTACTATCAGTCTGATTCCAGTCAGCCTGTATTTGACCGGCAGACGCTTGATCAGCATAATCTTTAGCCAAATCTGCCTGCCTCTTAGCTTCAACTTCATAAGACTTAGCCATAGCCGCAGAGCTACTAGCTGAATCCTTATGGAGGGCCGCATTATCTTCAGAGAGTTTAGCCGCTTTAGCTGAGTTAGCACTAGCAGTAGCCTGTGCAGTAGATGTACTAGCACTGCTAGCAGAGTTCTTTGCACTGGTATCCGCCTGAACCGCTGAGGTATGAGCAGAGTTTGCATCAGCATCAGCTTCAGAAGCCTTAGTAGTAGCAATGTTAGCTTGCCTAGTAGCTTCATTAGCCTGTGCTGTAGCAAGGTTAACCTGTTTACCACCTTCAGTAGTCACACGAGTTACCTGAGTATTACCTGTAGAAGTAACCAATGATACCTGTCTGTTACCTTCCTGAGTAACCTTATTGACTGCATCAGTAGTACCCTGAGTTAGGATTTCATTAGCCTTATTGGCATAATACTTAGCAGAATACTCAGTACCATCAACAGTATCAACAAGCTTAGTAGCCCAATTCTTAGCTAACTCAGCACTATCTGAGGCCCTTATTTCAGATGCCTTAGAGTTATTCTCAGATTCCTTAGAGTTAACCTCAGACACCTTAGCATTAGCCTCAGAAACCTTAGATTCATTAGCTTTAGCAATTGCTACATTAGTGTTTTCCTTAGTATCAGTATTAAGAACCTTATTCTCTGCAAGGATCTCTCTGGATTCCTGAAGGATAGCCTGATTCTCGACCTTCACTGTATCAGCATGCTTTGAAGCACTAACAGCAGTACCTGCAGATGCCTGAGATTTCACTTCAGACAACTTAGCATTAGCTTCAGATTTCTTAGAGTTAGTCTCAGCTTCAATAGCTCTGTCTCTAGCTTTTTCAGCGGCAATCTTAGACTGATGGGCACCTAATGCATCAGCTTTGTAGATGCCATAGGTCATCGCATCATTATCAGCTACAGGAGCACCTACGTTAGTGATGCGTTTATCCTTAGCGTCCCAGTTACCTTGCTTATCCTTAAGGAGAGCATCATTGATAACGTCTCTAGCTTCTTCAGCAATGTGAATAGTCTGTACAGAAGACACATCAAGGTCATTAGCCTTAAGGACTGAAGCATCCTTAAAAGACACCACACGATCAGTAGCTGACGTATAGCGCCTAATAGTTACCTCCTCACCTGTTGCAGGGGGAACCTTTAGTCTGACTTTGTTCTTATCTAGGAAATAATAGTCCTTTGAGGTGTCCCCATAGTCACCACCGGTTAAGATGGTGGTGCCTCGGGACACTCTTACGAACTTCTTTGCTAGATAGTCAAAGGGGACGGTAAAGTCAGTAGTAGTACCGTCACCTGTATAAAAAGCAATAGTAGAAGCCATTAATAATCTTCGTTCATTAAGTTATAGAGACCCCATTTAAAGAATGGGACATTAGAGAAACTTCTAACAGACTTAGCAAATCTAGCCCTAGCTTGTTCTGCCTGTTTCTCTGTGTAGTCATCACTAATACTAGACATGACCACATCCTTTCCATAGCCTCCAATGTTAGCTAAGGAAGCAACTGTAGAGTATGCAGGGAACATAGCTCTAAGATATTTGTCAGCATCAAAACCCTGATAGGTCTCTGCCTTGTTAGCAAAGTAATCGATATCAGCAGTAGTCTTAACGCTAGGGTTGTAACCTGCAGTAGAAGCTACGAGAGCAGGAAATGCCAAGACAGAGGATCTCATGACACCGTTGATACCAACCTGAAAGAGAGTGTCCATAGTGACACCTTCATTCTTGTCATAAGCAATGGTCTGCTTAAGGTATTCTTCTCTCTGTTCTTCAGTCATTCCTACCATACCAATACAGGTATTAGCCATGGCACCTACAGTACCAAGAGCAGTAGACAAGAAGATGCTGTAAGCCTGACCTAAGGCATCACCTTCAGCAGCTCTATTCATCATCTTTCTAATTCTCTTGTCATAGGATCTAATAGCAAAGGTCTTGAACTGCAAGAGCATCTGCATGAAGGGGTTCCTCTTAGAACCTTCCCAAAGGAAAGTATCACCGATAGTGTTCTTCTGGATCACTTCATGAGCAACATAGTCACCAAGCCTTCTGAGAGTAGCAAGACCCATAACGTCACCTGACATGAGATGCTGTAGGTTAGTAATGGAGATAGCACCATTCTTATCAACAGTAGTGCTTTCTCTAAGGAGCTTAAGCATCTTATTGAAGTTCTCTACGGATACACCGTTTCTAGCTAAGGTCTCCTTAGTAAGGAATCCTTTAGGTCTAAGAGACTTGTTATGGGCATACTGGATGAGTTCACCTAAGAACATACCCTGTGATCCCTCAACAATAGAGTTCTCAGTAGACTGCAGGAACTTAGTAAAGGGAGATGCTTGTGCCAAAGATTCACTAGCGGCAACCAACATAGCCTTAGACTTGTTGCCTTGGAATCTATGGAGCTGTCTCTCATAGGATTCCTGAGCGATGTCCCTAAAGACACCTGCATTCTTAACAGACAAACCAAAGATAAGGGACTGAGCATGACGTACATCGGCATTAGACATACCATTCTTAGTCCAGTTATTAAAGAGTTCTCTGACAAGAGGAGTGTTCCTAAGAATCTGCACAGCACCATAGTGCTTTACGGCTTCACCCTGCTCAAAGATGTTAGCTACACCCATAAGGGCATTCTTAGAGAAGAACGTAAGGTTTCTCACAACATCAGCTACAGCACCAAGCCATGAAGTATTGATGTCAGCTCTACTACCGTACTTACCGTAGATCATATCTGCAGTAAGATTAAAAGCTCTCTGAATCTGTTCCTTCTTGAGACCTTTGCCAACAGACTTGTTCATCTCGTCAACAGCAAGCTGATTAAGGTGTTCTCTAAAGGCTTGCTCTGAGTCAAACCCAAGACCTTGTACAATGCTATCACCAGTCTTCTTATTGACATATGTTCTGATAGCTTCAATAGGGTTAGCTCTGAAGTCATCAATACCAACACCACTAGCTCCTCTCAGAGTGGTATCCCAAGGGATTCTAGTGACATTAGGATCATACTTGGCATTTCCAGTACCATAGAGATTAAGAGTACTAGGGTTAGACTGATTCTGATCTACCCAACCATATGCATCACTACGAGCATTCTCTCTAACCCACTGATTGATCTCAGCCTGTGAGGGCTTCTCAGGGAGAGGTACAGGAGCTTTATCATACTTGTAGTTACTGATGACCGTAGCTTCTTCCTTAGCACCCTTCTTCTGGATGTCACTGACTTCATTCTTGAGCTTGTCTGTGGATTCCTTAGCTCTAGCTTTGGTCTCCTCAATCTGCTTCTTGTAGCTTTCCTTCTTCTTAGCAATCCTGTCTGAAGCTTCTTGCTTTCTGAGCTTTTCCTTCTCAGTGAGTTCAGCAATAGCCTTGTCTTTCTTAGCTTCAGCCTTCTCAAGGTCTTCGTAAGTCTTAGCTTTAGCTACGTTCTTCTTGTAAGCTTCGTTAATCTCATCAAGCTTTGCGTTAACCTTCTTGTCAATCTCTGAATGAGCTTTCTTAAGTTCATCAGGAAGGCCATCAATCTTAGCTTGAATTTCAGATTCTCGATTCTTAGCATTATCTTCAATGTTCCTAATTCTAGTAAATTTATTTGAGGATTTCCTAGAGACTTCCTTACGGATGTTCTTTACTTCATTGATAGTCTCAGGTACAGCCTTCTTTCTATGCTCTTCAATCTCTTTCTTATTAGCTTCGAGCTTAGGCTTATAAACCTTGTCATAGTAGTATTGATCAATCCTAGCTTTAACTGCAGGATTGGTCTCGTAGCCCTTAATAAGAGACTCAGCAATCTGATCGGTAAGAGTATTAACTACATCACCTCTCTGACCCTTAGTACCCTGTATAGTTTCAATTCTATCAGACACCTTAACAGGGTCTGCAACTCTCGGGAAGAAGTCCTGTACACCACCTTCGGTAGTATAAGGAGCAATTATATCAAGACATTCTTTCTTGAAGGCTTCAAACTCAGCATTACCGTCAAGTTTAGTCTTAGCTCCACCAATAGATCTGTAGAAGCAATCCATGACATCAACATCAGAGTATCCTTCCTTACGGAGATTACCTATGTGATCTCTAGCCTGAACTTCAAAGTTAGTGAGCTTGATCTCTGCATCTCTGAGCTTTTCCTGTGCAGTGATGCCATCAAAGGTAGTAGCTACGTAATGACCTTCAGCATCCTTAGTACCAGAGCCTCTATCAATAAAGATCTTCCTAAAGAGATCTACAGCTTCTGAGTTCTGTAGTCTCTTTACGACCCCCAGAACAGAACCTACAGGAAGTCTTGCCTCAAGGTTCTCTCTAAAGGTGTTAATGGTCTTAGCCGCTTCAGTAGAACCTCCAATGCCATTAAAGACTTCTGAAGGTAATTCTTTGCCACCAAGTTCATAGTCTCGGATGATGTTAGCACGTCTAGCACTGTCCCCTACATAGGTACCTGCCTTGCCCATACCCTTAAAGGCAAACTCAATGCCTGCACCAAACATGCCACCGACAATCATGTCTTCAATGATGTCATGTTCAGCACCTGAGGTATAGGTTTCAAGTTGGTTAGACACAGCACCCAAGACAGCACCTGTAGCTACTCTGCCTGCCATGCCATAAGCACCTACTACAGGTACATAAGACAAAGGATCAGAGACACCGCTACCAATAGAGGACATAAAGGATGAGAGCATGTCAGCATTAGCTTCAGCCATCTTGTAATCAAGGTACTCGTTATTGACCTTGACACGCCTCTTAACGTCATTCATACTGCCCGCACCATTGAGGACAGCTTGGTATCTATCGGAGTCATACCCAACCATCTGAAGGATCTCAGCTCTCTGACTAGCATCAGGCTTAAACTGTTCACCAAAGTAGTCCTGTGAGGCACTACCCATGTTGATGCTATTGATAAACCAGTTATGAGTCAAACCAGAGAAGAAGCCGACATCAGGGGTTTCCGTTTGATCCGTAGCAGGATCATAGACATCAGACAGGCTAGCCCAACGCTTGCTACGAAAACCCTGACCCAAGAGGGTGCTCCTAGAAGTGTTCGTTAGAAGCTGGCTCTTGACTACATCTCTGTATTGATCATTAGTGAGATCTTTAACATCAAAGGCTTCAAGAGAACTCTGAACCCCCTGATCGTCAAGTTTATCAGGTTTCTTTACTTCTACTAATGAACTAGCTTCTGCTAGTGGGCTAGCTTCTGCTAGTGGGCTAGCTTCTGATTCTGCCTCAGCAATCTGCTCAGGAGTCTTCTGAGGAGGAGCTTTCTTAGCAAACTTATTGTCATCACCAAGATTGCTAATGTAGTTGTAGGTCTCCTTAGGGAGATCCTCATAGCGACCTTCCATGTATGCAATTCTAGCTTTAGTACCACCATTGTACATAGCTAGTGCACCATTATAGTCACCCTTGGTCATCACCAAGTTATCCTTCATGATCCTAGCAGAGAGATCAAGGTTCACTGAGGGATCTGTAAGGGTATTAGGGTCAATACCATAACGTTTTGCAGTCTTAGGGTTGATCTGTCCAAGACCTACACAATTAGCCTTAGATACTGCATCAGGTCTGAAGCTAGATTCCTGAAAGATCTGTCTACGAAATCTATCAGGATCTAGCCCGTACTTAGTAGCAGACTGCAAAATAAGATCATCAAACTGTGAAGTAATATCTGCCACTTTTATTCCTCTTATTTATCGTTGTATTGTTGATCGCCACCAAAGATGAGACCTGTGAACTGTTCCTGAAGCACTTCCTGTCTTTTAACCCTATTGTAGATTTCATCACCAATGCTTTCAACAAGGTTTGAAGCTTCAGCTTGATTCATTGAGAAGATAGAGTTACCTGCACGGTCAGCCACAGTAAGAACTCTACTAGAGTTATCAAAACTCAATGTAACGTTCTTGTCAACATCAGTGAGGTACTTATCAGGAATCTCCTTCTTGATTCTATTAAGGAGTTCTTTTTCAGGAATAGTAATACCACTCCAACCAGTAAAGAATGAAGATGGTACTGAAGTACCCATAAGGTTCTTAAAGGACTTATTGTATTCAGCTTCAGCTAAAGCTACAGCATTTTCATCAGTCTCACCCATACTTCTAAAAGCAAACGTTAAGGTAGTAACAAAGGCTTTACCATTGTAGTCAATATCCTTAGAGTCACCTAGCATAGGATCTTGAATAGCCTTAATAGCTTTGTTTCTGATCTTAGTGATTTCCTTAGTATTACCTTCATCCTTGAGCTTCTGAATCTCAGCCTTTCCTCTAATGATGTCTTCAATAGGTCTGCCTGAGCCTAACATTAGAGCCAACGCTCTAGCATCTTCTAGGTTCTTATCTGCACTAGATCCAATAATGCTACTGAAGTTAGAGGGGTCTGCTTTATACACTTCAATAAGAGTGTTCACAGAGTCCTTAACTTCCTTAGGGAAAGTCTTACTAGTCATGAACTCTTTAGTAGAGTTATTGAGCCAGTTAAGTGCATCATTAGCCTGATTGGTAAAGTACTTTCTAGCAGGATTATCATTAAACTGAAGATGGGGGTTCTTAGCAATAGCTAGCTGATCTTTGAATGTAAGAGCTCCAGTATCCACAAGGTACTGATAGGCTGTATCAATGTCCTTGTTAGTAAGCTCTGCAACATCCTTAGAAACTACAGGTTCACCTCTAGCAACCGCCTGTACATAAGCCCTAGAAGCTGAAGTCTTCAAAAGCTCATCCTGCTGTTTCTTAAGTGCTATCGCATTCTTCTTAGCATTAGTTATCTGAACCTTTACTGCCGCATCGTAAGCCTTCTCAATATCTTTGACTTCATCAGTAAGAAGACCGCCTGACTCTTCAAACTTAGAGTTTCTAAGAGCAAGTAGTTCTGCTGACTTACCATTGTTAGCCATGACATCAAGGCCATTCTGGAAGTCCAACTTAGCCTGAGCATCAGAAGCATATCTTACATTAGCGTTCTTAATGACAAGATTCTTATAGCCTTCTTCGCCTAATACCTGACCAAAAGTAACCCCATCAAGGCCGGGGATTTCCCTATCCTTAAGGTCTCTAATAGTCTGACTTGCATTAGGATTAGCAGAAAGAATCTCCAAGGTAGAAGACACCTTCTTAAGTGTATCATCAGGCTTCTCATGGGCACCTGTAGTGAGCGTCTGTTCTGTAAGCTTATCAACAAGAAGATCTGCAGAGACATTCTCACTAGAACTCACGGCGCTAAGCTCAGCGGCACTAGAGATCAAGTCCTGACTTCTCTGATAGGAATCCTCAACAGTCTTCTGTCTCAGCATCATCTTAACACGCTGATTAGGAGAATCTGAGTAAAGACCTTTATTGAAGAAGTAGTCATTATCAGCATAACCAAAGGCTTTAGACGCACCTGCAGATTGTTCCTTCATGTACCTGAAGAACTCTGCATCAACCTGTTCAGGGGCCATGCCCTTGAACTCATTGGCATCTACACGAGCCTGAAAGTCCTGAGCAATATTACTGAAGAGAATCTTACCATGCTTCTGCTTAAGGGCGCTCATAGCGAGAGGGTCGTCTTGGAATGGGACTTTACCCTCAAGCATCTGTTGCTTGTACTCTTCAAGAGAATGATTCTGAAGGTACTCATCAGCAATACTTTCAGCTAGTTCCTTACGTGCCTCATAGACACCCTGAATACCCTTAAAGGCCGCCTCAACAGCACCAAACCAGTCATCAGCTTCTTCAATAGTCTTCTGAGGTTTGATCGTAGGAGCAGTAGCTTTGGATTCCCCTAGCTTGGTCATAGCAGAGTTAAAGTATCTCCACTGACCCCACTGATTTGCAATAGAAGTATTCCCGTCTGAATTTTTATATGCCATTAGTAATAGGTTCCTCTACGTCGTTGAGTAGCTTGCTGAAATGCGGAGCCATAGTTTGCAACTTGGTTGTAGAACTTTAAATATTTGTCATAGGAATCCCATTTAGCAATTACTCTATCCATGAAGCCTGCCTTAGAGCCTGCGGAAGTTACCACATTAGTAGCGGCCGTACCTGTGGATACGTTAGAAGCAATAGCGGTTGTACCCCCCGCACCTGCAATAACATTAGTTGCAGAAGCACCACCTGCGGCTGTAACCGTAGGAGCGGCACCACTGATAGCATCAACACCTGCATTAGCCGCTAATGCACCGCTTGCAGATCCACCTAGAGCACCTCCGATAGCACTGCCCGCACCTGCCGTAGCGGCACCTAGAGCCGCACCTATAGTAACACCATTGACAAACTGACCGAACGCTTCCGAGCCGTGAATGTATGATGCACTGAGCTGTTCCTTAGCTTGTTCAACATCACTCTTAGTAGAGATATAGAGAGCTTCCTTCTGTCCTCTGATGTTCCACACATCGTTGAGATAAGCTTCCTTATAAGAGGTCTGCTGTCTAGCTGTCTGACCTCTCACAGTCTGTAAGATCTTCTCTGAAGATCTACCTTCAGTACCTGTCTCAGCTAATGCGGCTTCAATCTGTGAGTTATTCTGATATGAATTAAGGGACATAGTAAACAAGTCCACAAGGGCTGAGTCGTATCTAGATCTCTCCTGTCTATCTAGAGCCGCTTGGTTGTAGTTATAGTTCCTCTGCAGATACTCCATCTGCTTTAGGAATGCTTTAGTCTTTTGCTTATTCTGTTTGGAGATGCTGTTAATTGATGAACCACCGCCAATGATACCACCAATTACAGCACCTGCAACAATTACACTACTCATTCTTTAGTAACTCCTCTCTATTAGTTGTTAAGAGAATCCACTCATCAGTAAACTCTTTCTCAGCTTCCTTAACATCCTTAGAGTTAGTTCTAAAACACATAGTGATGTAAGTATCAGTAATAGCCCTGAATGCTTGTCTACGCCCTGCCTCAGCTTTAATAACGTTATACCCCTCAAGTTTCCCGATGGTATTACCTAAGGTAACATAGCAATTACCACTAACGATAACTGTAGTAGGGATCTTAACTAAAGCTCCAATAATAGCAACACCCTTAGGGACAAAACAAGTCCTATAGTAAACACCTTCATGAATAAAGTGTTCAAGAGGGATGTCTACCTCATCACAATGTTCAATAGCATACTTAGCCATTTCACAAAGGATGTTATTCTGTTCTGGAGTGAGGGGTAGTAACGTCATACTGCTGAGTTCCTTCTAATGTAAAGACCTTCCCAACCACCTGAGATAATGTTAAGGGGCTGAGGGTTGTTTGAGGATACGCTAATAACAACTTCATTGTTGTCATCCTGTACAGGAAACTTAAACTTACCTGTGTACAGGTTATTAGCACCAAGCTTTGTTCTGGATTCACCTAGGTTTCTACCTGTGAATCGATACTTGAAATGCTTGTTCTTGATTTCATTATTAACGTGACAATCAAAGACACCAGACTTAGAGTAGTTAAACCAGTAATACCTAAGCTGGAGTCTACCTTCGTCTTCTGCAACAACCCCTCCACTGTCTGTAGACTTCTTAATGTTCTGCTTAGACAAGGCAGTATAGAAGTAATAGGACATTCCTATGAAGACACTCTGACCCCTATGGTCACCATAGAGTCTAAGCTTACCTTCAGCTTCGTCCCAATCACCAAACTCCCATACAGAGCCGTCCTTAGCAACTACATAATAAGAGTATTCACCTGTGCGCTTAGAGGCATACCCATAGACATCCTTAAGTGAGATCTCCGTGTAATCCTCAAAGTCGCTGTATTTAGCATTCTCAGGAATATTATATTCAATCTTTCTATCCATGAAGAGTCTTACAGGCTCATCAGGGAAATCTACAACGTTACCTGTTAGCTGTGCCTTATCAAGGAACAAACCATTAGGAGAATTAATAAGGAAGTAAATAGTTGAGCCTACAAACTCTGCTAGGACTACTTCAGTACCCTTGTATCCAAAGAACCACTTAAACCAAGCCTGCTGTTCACTTACACCATTCTGCAAGATAAACTTATAACAGAACACAGTGTTAGGATTCTCAGTATTCACCAACGTAACAACATTCTCAGTTGTATTCCCTGACAACCTAGTGACACCCCTAGGGATATACGTAGGCACATGTGCAGAGACATCTTCAGCATCCTTAAGGTCTGCTACGTCCTGCAATGAGTAATATCTCATGAGAGAGCTATAGTTAACCCTGTCGTTGACAAAGAAGATACTTGGACCGACACTGATAGGCTGAACCACAGGATTGTAGTCAAAGTTAGTGATTTGGTCACACTTAACACTCTTAGGGGTCATGACACCATCACTAGACAAGACGAACTGACCTTCTCTAGAGAAAAGCATAAGCTCTCTAGCAAAGGGGACTGCATGTGTAAGTGTAGCTACTTTGTTAGAAGACACTGAAACGTCAATAGGGTCTGTATCAGCAATTGCGGCTGAGGACTTAAACCAGAAATTAAAGAAGTCGTTAGTCGAACTAAGAATGATAGACTCATCCGCAATTACGCCTAGTCTGTTTCTATAAAAGAAAATATCATTAATACGCCGACCAATAAAAGACGGATCAGGATTAGTGTCTTCATTACCAGAACCTCGGTCTACCCAAGGTAACTTCTTAAGCTTAAAGCTACCGTCAGACTCTCTGACAATGGCATGAGGCATGTTCTTAGGTTCAATCTTATAGGGAATTCTGGGTGCAATAGTTTCCTTCCAAACCTTATGAAGGTCGTCCCACTTAACGTAGAAGTCGTCATCCTCTGATTTCTTTTCACCAGAGATCTGCATAATGTAACCTTCAGGGGCAATCGGAGGAAGCTTATTCACAGCCGTTACCTTGCCCATGTAGGCGATTGCATTCTGATTACCAAAGCCATCCTTGACGAGTACATTAGGAGGTGTCCATCTAGATTTGGATTGAATGGTAATAATAGAGTCACCAACAAGGCCAATTGTATAGTTGCTAACACTAGCACTCGACCTAGAGTACCCCATAGAAGCTCTACCGCCCACCTGATTAAGGAGATCATCGTAAGTTCCCCCTACGTCAGGGTTAGCACCGTCAGGCTTCTTACCCGTAGACATTAGCGAATAAAGAGCTCTTGCAATAAATGCCGTTGTGGTCTGAACTGCCTGTTTAGCTTCACCACCGTCAGGAGTAATCACACCACAAATATACTTTCCTTCAATGTAGATAGCATAAGTCTTAGCATACTGTGCATTCTTAATGTAAACAAGAGCAGTGTCGGACTTACCTGAAGGTGAAGTTCCACTTACAGCGTCTACCACCTTCTCAGTGTTCAAGACAAAGGTGTAGTCAGCGACAGTAACAGCCTTAAGGGATTCCTTTGGGTTATCTGCAGTAATGTATTGCCTATCCGCATCAGTTTCAAAAGAGCAAGATCTAGCGTTACCTTTAAGGTCAAACACTTGGAACTCCCCACTACCTAACTGCAGGATGTACTGCTCTGTCTCATCTCTGTTGATGATGTGGTACTTCTTCTTATTGGTGTCTACTTTGTCTGAGATACGCTTAACGTGGATCGTAGGAGGTCTCTTTTGGAGCCCCTCAACCTCATTAGGAAAACCATTGATAAGCTCGGTAACCTGATCAGGGAATCTGATAATGTCAGGCTGTTGTGAGACGCCACCCTTGAATGAGGGTACACTTTGAGAAACCAAAGGCATACCTTAGCTCCTCTGAATCTGTTGAGAGATAAACGAGTCACCGCTGTAGATATTGTACTCACCAGACATAAGATCATAGTCTACAATGTCTGCATAAGCAGTAGCTTCTTCATACTGAAGTGAAGCATCAATATCAGCACTAGTCAGGTACTTTACCTGAAAGGTTCTTGCGGCTTTCACAGTGATGTACTTACGGAAGACCACAGGAAGCTCTTCGAATGTAAGCTTCTTAACAAGTTCCGTAACAGTAAGACCTTCAGGGAACTCATTGGTATCCGTCTCAAGGTCGAAAAAATAGCCCGATCTGTTAACTAGCTTGTAACCTGAAGAAAACACCCTGATATAATCATGGGCAAATGGTACAAGCCCAGTATCAGAATCGGGCGTAAGATAAACGTTATTAAGAGTATTGAAGCGATAACCCCTAGATTGAACTTCGGTGCTAACTGCACTAAGGATGCGTTTAGCATTCAATACATCCACATTAAGGTCGTCCTCAAGTGAGTTTACAGGACTTGAGCCTACGGACGACAGGATTTCATTCACAGCATCAAGTTCATTACTAGGTGTAATAATCATTACTCTTCCTTATTGTTATTGTTTTTAGGCTTTCTAGCAGGTCTCTTAGTGGGGGTAGCCTTCTCTCCATTAACACGAGCCTTAGGTTCGTCAATAGGGAGACCAAGAGCCTTAGCCTCCTCAAAAGAGAGAGCACTACCCCACTTGCTTAACTGACAGAAGAACGTATTGCTATAAGCCTCGTGGATTCTGTCAAGAGTCATTATTAGACCTGAGCCGTCTCAACAAAGACACCAACGGCTTCGGGACGGAGACCACCGTGACCCATAGCGTACTTAGCAATGATCTGGTCAGCCTGATACTCAGCACGGCGAGCACGTTCCATAGCAAGATCCTTAAGCTTCACCGTACCAACAGCGGAACGATGGAAAACAATACCCTGAAGCTTAGCGGCAGTAAACTTCGTATTGAGCTTATGCTTACCATCAACACCATCGTTGAGGAGGTGCGGAACTTCAATCACTTCGAAGCCGCAAATCGTCTGGAGCTTGCCAGAGTTCGGATCGAAGAGAGCCTGATAGTTAGCGGAGTCAGGCATAAGAGCCTTAATAAGAGCAGAATAGCCTTCAGGCGTCAGGAGGCAGTAGCGGTCACCCATCGGAACGTAGTTCTTCGTAAAGGCGGCACGAGCGGCAAGAAGACCTTCAATGATCTTGTTACCGTAATCAGCTGACTGCGAGATAGCAATACCCGTTTCAAACTCGAAAGCCTTGCCAGTGCCCTTCACCTTATCAGCACCGGTACCATTATCAGGGATATTTTCCGGGACAGTGGCATCCTTAGCGGCCATATTGGCAAGTTCATTGATAATAGCACAGTCAGCAGACTGAGCAAGGGCTTCACCAAGCTGACGTGAGTATTCAACTCGAACGTCATAATGATTCATAGCATCATCAATATCAGTGATTAGGCAGTCAGCAGTAAGAAGACCATCGATAGCGATGACCTTTTCAGTGTGTTCAAACTTCTTACGCTGATCATCAAGAGAGTTGCCCGGTTCAAGATACTTAGCACGGGTACGACCCATGACAGCGAACGAAGCTGATCGTCCATGGTCAATCGTTCGAACCTGATGACGAGACATCATCACAGTATTACGAGCAAAGGCAGTCAGGACTTCACCTGAAAAGACCTTCATAAAGAGAGCATCGCGTTCACCTGCAGAAAGCTTCTGACCAGGATTAGAGATACCAGTTTCGGCAAGAGCGGCCATTGTTTATAGTTTCCTATTAAAAATTAAAGATTGTTGTTGTTAAATAAAATTAAAAATTAGTTGCCCACATCTGCTGTTCAACCATACGGGTATACCCTGCATCACGACCGTAACGAGGATCAGACATAGCCTTGATCACGTCAGCCTTGCTATTGTAACCCTTAGGTGAACCATTAGGAGCTGATGCACCACCATGAATAGACTTCTTAGCGGTACCCATCTTAGCAACCATCTTAGCCTTCATACCTTCAAGCATAAGAGTGATTGCATTGATGTTGTTGTTGTCGATGGCTCGATTAAAGGCGTCAATAGACTTCTTAGTAAGGTTCTGAGAAGCCCAATTGACAATGCTACGGTATTCCTTTTCACCACCAACAGACTCATAAATAGCCTTGGTGAAACGCTCCTCCATAGCAACGCGACCTTCAATAAAGGCTTCAATAACTTCAGGCGGATAGCCTGCCTTATTGAGGGCTTCAATAGTCTCTTCGGAAAGAGAACCCTTGGTCTCATATTCCTTGACTGCACTATTGAAGTCGACACCCTTACCCTTAAGGTCTTCCTTAATCGAAGAAATTGCCTTACTGTGCTTGTCTACTTCTTCCTGAAGGTCTTTCTCACCTTCTTCCTTATTATCTGCAGTAGACTCGTCACCTTCTTCGGCATTGCCTTCGGTATTAGTGGAAGGTTCTTCCCCCTCAGTTTCGACAGGGGGAACACCTTCATTGTCATCATACTGAATCTGGTCAGTGCTAGATTCCATGATTTCAATGCCATTAGCCTCAGCTTCCTGCTGAAGAGACGGCGCATCATAAACTTGAGAATTGTCTTCCATTATTTATTATTCCATTTGTGATTTAGCTTCCTCAGTAGCAATCTGTGCAGAAGCGTCAATACCCTGCTGTTGTGCATACTGTTCCATAGCGGCCTGCTGTTCTGCCTGAAGTTCTTCAGGGGTCTTCACAAGACCAGTAGCGTCAATATGAGCCGCCGCAAAGATTCTAGTAGCCAAGTTACCTACGTTAAGAGCCTGAAGGAATTCAGGGAACTGTTGCATAATCTGCAATGCCTGAGCAAGATTGTTAAGATCCTGACCTCTACCAAGAGCGTCAACACCCGTAATAATCGTGGGTTCAATCTCAGCAATACTCTCGTCAAGCACAGGAAGCAAACCCTGAGACTGCATCTGATTAAAGACACAGCCAACAAGAGGATACTGAAGCTCCTGAGACAAAAGTGAATAGACACCACCAAGGGTGTCCTCAAGCTCACCTGCAACGTATCTAATCTCTTCTGCAGTAACTCTATCTCTACCTGCCGCACCACTCTGAACTGCAGAGTTCAAAAGAAATGCATAAGACAAGCGAGATTCAATCTGCTGTGCTGTAGTCAACACAGTAGACATGTCCATGCTCTTATTCAACTGCATGGGAATGACGTCTTCCTGTCTGCCTCTAACAAAAGCACCATTCTCAGCCTTAGCCAAGGCTCTAATGTTAGTCTGACAAGCAGGAGAAACCAAATAGAGAACCTTAGATGCAACCATAGACATCTCTACGATTGCCTTTGAGAGATTCTCAAGAGAGATCAAGTCACCCAAATAGTCCTCAATGAAGGATCGACCATAATGTTCACCGTCCTTCTTGGAGAATCGCAAAGGAATCCAAGGAGTCTTACCTGCAGGATACTGTTGTTCGGAACCTGCAATAGTCTCACCTGAAATTTCCTGATAGGATTCCCAATGATAACCTTCCCCTTCAGCTACCCTGTAGATATGAGTATAAATATCCACCTTCTCATTAAGAGATTGGTCACCAGTTTCAGGGAGCAATGATTGAATGTTATCAGGGAGTGAGCCTCTAGCTACGGTGTCCTTAGCAATAAGCTGAAGGACATTACCAATAGTGTCTCTCTGTACAACGTACTCTCTAAGGCTGTAGCATCTCATGCCACCCTCAGCAGGAGGGAGGAACAAGAGAGCATTGCCTGCAATGATCAACTGCTTGATTGCTTCAAAGAGAGTAGGTCTAAGAGACTGAGACTCCATATACTTAACCATCTGCTGTTCCATAAGTGAAAGACCATATTCAATATTGTCTTTCATCTGGGTATCACCAGATTCATTCAGCATGATGGTTGATTCAGAGTCAAGCCCAAGTCTGAAGAAGGGCTGATTCGGAGGCAGGAGAGCCAAGAGAAGCTTAGAGGCAAGATTGTTAAGACCTCTAGCACCTACAGAATTATATGGGGTGGTATAGTTCGTACCACCATCATCAGATTCCTTAGGGAAAAGCATAGGAATCGTATAGGTCGCACACTTCTCTGCTCTCTGAGTATACGGGTCTCGGTCGGTAGTCAGTTTGTCATAGGTAACCTTAGCACCCTCAAGAGGGATGTTACCTGCAGTATGTTCAGTATTAGTTGCCATTCCAACCTTCCATTACCAATCCCAACCTTCGTTAGACAATGTTACGGCCTGCACCAGTAGAAGGCGTATCATCCTTGGTAATCTTCAAGGCTTTCTTACCCTTACGATACTTAATCTTGGCAGGTTCTTCCTTCTGCTCAGCTTCACCTTCCTGATTGGTCAGTTCAAGTTCAGGAGCAGGAGTGGGTGCCTCAACTGCACCTCCACCACCAGAGCCGCCACGGTAAGCACCAAAACTAACAACCTTAGCCACCTTCTTAAAGGCTTTCTTAATCGAGAATCCCATTTAAATTTCCTTATAAAACGTTTTGTATGAAGAATAACCTAGGTGTTTCTCATAGGTATTCTCCAGCATCTTTCTATTAGGGAGATTCGCATTAGAGAACATTACCAGTTTAAAACCTTTATCTTTGGCAATCTTTTCTAAGACATACGCCAAGGCTCTAGCTAAACCAACACCTCGCTTAAAAGCTACAGTGCATTCTTCGTTAATAACTTGGATACTCGTAGGTGCATACCAAGGACTCCCCCAAGACACTAGGGATGCACCCACGAGTTCCATATCCTTATCATAGCAACTAAGTACACAATAACCACTATTATCTTCTGATAAGACAATCTGCTTTAGAAAATCATAGACAATATCTTTATTAGAATACTTAGAGACAAACGGAAGGGAATTAGGATTATATTTAATCAGCTCAATTCCCTTATCAAAAATATAATCTAAGATCTTAATGTCTTCTTTACCTTTTAAGACACAAATCTTATAGACCTTACTAGAGGGGATTAGTCCCTCGTGCAGAACCAACATAGTCAATCCTTAAGGCTTTCTTTCCCTTATTCTTTTTATGTTCCTCAGTCTCCTCAGCTCCAAGCTCAGGGGCCTCAGGCTCAAGAACAGGGTTCTCAATAGCAGGAGCATTGACCTTAATGTCAGGAACCTTAGGCTTCTTAAAAAGAGCACCCATAGTTAGTTATCTCCATTAATTAGATTGTTTATTATAATGATCTTCAAGATAAGAGATAACCTGTTGGATACCCATAAGGAGATTACGGTCATCAGAGTACCAGATCATCTTACGGATATCAAAGTCCTTCTGGATTCTCTCAAGGAGATCCTTAGGTATATACGGGAAATCTTCATCAATGTCAACCACGTTTTCAGGTTTTTCCATAGTTATGTATTCCTTTCAGTCTACTAGTGTACCTTTTAAGTTTTAATGCTTGTGTATTTTAAGAGTACGTTTTACTCGGATTAAACAAAGGAGGAAGCTCACCTTCAGTGAACCTAAGGAAGTCCTCCTTATGGAGAATCCTAGCCATCGTACACTGCAGGATAGCATCATCCTCAGTGAGTCCCTGCTTCTCATAAGCCTTGACCACAGCATCCCAATAGGACTCCACAGGAGTAGCATCAAGGAGCTTCTTAGCTTTCACAGGGCCATACGTAGGACACCCCTTATACCCATCTGTAGTGTCCCCAATGAGTGTCTGATACATGAGCCAATATTTTGACTCATCTTCAGTAATGTCTTTAAATTCACCTCTACCAAAGTCAAAGAATTTAGATGGAATAGTCTTAAAATCCTTGTCCATAGACACGATAATAGTGTCTTTATAGGTAGTAGCATAAATGCCTATTACATCATCAGCCTCAAGATATTTAATAGGTTTAACTACAGTATATTCGTGGTTATTATAGACCCATTCTACCAAAGCTTTATAGCAGGTAGGCTTTCGGATATTCTTTCGATTACTCTTATATGCAGGAAGATAATGTTTTCTAAAGTTATCTTCATCAGAAAAGAAAAACATCATATCTGAAATAGAATAATCTTCAAGAGTAGTTTCCTTTAGGACAAACAAAATGCCATCCAAAAGGTTCTTAAACTGCTCTATTGCATCCTCAAGGTAGGCATGACAAGTCCAAAGACCATCACCCCAGTCGATGTCCTTTTGGACACTTGAGGATGCCTTATAGGCAAGAATGTCCCCATCAATCAATAGCTTGACCATAGTAGATATCCTTACTGGAGTTATAAAGCTCAAAACCTTCAGCAGTCAGGTGCCACTTGTTAGTAGGCTTACCAAAGCAGAAGCACGTAATGTGACCACGGGATGCCGCCTCAGCTACAAGCTTAGCTTTGTATCGACAGAAGTCAGACTGAAGCTTAGGAGGATGAGCGTCAATATATCCAAGGAACATAAGATACTTATGCATTACTCGTAGTCCTCCTCATCATCACCAAAGTCATAGTCCGTTTCAAGCTCTACATTGACATCCTTAAGAGCCTCAACGATAGCTTCCTCAGTAGTGATGTCGTAGAGCCAATGGACTCCCTTAGGAGTCTCAATGCGAGCATTAAGGTAATTCCCATGTTCATCATGGTCATACTTGAAAACGATCTTAATCTTCTTAGTGGCAGTCATACCAGTTATCTCCAATTTTACCTTCAGTATCCAACTGACAATTAAACTTAAAGAACTCCTGAGTCTGTCTCATAGACTCCTGAGCAATCCTTACGCAATCCTCTGCGATTTCTTTGGTTCTACAGGCAACCTGCACCTCATCCAATTATGTATTCTCCCATTACTGAGAGTGTCGGACTATCTCTTTACAGCCTATTGGTATTAGCTGTAGTAGGCATTTCGAGACTAGGGGGATCTCACCCCTAGCCCCTACGGTATATACCTAGTCTCTACACTTCCATTCTCGAATCCACTTACAGGCAGAGGAAAACGAGACACCAAAGACTTCACCTAGTTTAGTACCTGTACACTTATAAAGTTTCCAATACTCCTTAGCTTTAGCCTTTCTATCAGCATATCTAGTGGAGTTATGTTCTACTTTATGATCTACGATATTAACTAGCTCAAGATGACTAAGGTTACAACAGGCACGATTATGACACTTGTGATGAATCTCATAGCCTTCAGGGATTTCACCATTAGCTTCTTCCCAAACAAGTCTATGAGCCATAATTAAAGGCTTTCTACCAGTGCCTTCATACCTGTGATCTCTAACCCTTAGATAACCATCTTTATTCAGTCTATGTGATGTGGAGACTATGCAACCGTTTTGATCCTTAACCAAGACCATAGGTTTACCACGCATAGTTCCTCCAATGTTTAGCTCGGGATTGCCCACATGGGGTTTCCCCGAATTAACCTACTTTAATGTGCACAATGTAGTTTATGCACCCATGCCATCATGGCAAAGTCGCCGTCCCAGCCATGTTTGTACCCTGCTTTACGCATATTCTCCTCTACAAGGCACACCCACTTCTTGCAAATAAGGGCACCTGCAGACTGCAGAATAGTGTTCAGAGCCGAGTGAGGGCTACGTACATAAACAATGCGGCGATCAAGCCCGAGAATGCTATGAGCAATGCTAAGATTGCTGTTATCAGGATGCACACGCTTCCTCCACTTTATCTTTTGAGTATTACCTACCCATTCAGAGGATTCGACAAGAGCCTTATCGATAGAGCTACAGAGCTTCTTGTATGCAGGGACAGCCTTAAAGAATCTTTCCTTAAGAGCCTTACCATCCTTAGCAGTACCATTGATGACAGCACCAAGCTTACCGTCACCACCACCATAGAGCATGCAGTAGATCATAGTCTTCGCTTGGTCTCTCGTAGGAAGCCCTGCCATCTTCTGATTATGAGTGTGAATGTCACCCTCAAGGATTTCCTTTATGTAAGCACCGTTGTCGAAAGGAAACAGGAAAGCCCCAAAACAACGAAGCTCAAGGCCAGAAGCGTCGATACCAGCCTCAAACCATCCTTTAGGCACTGTGAACAAAGACCTGCACTCCTTACCATATGGAGACCTTCCCGCAGGTACCTGTGCAACGTTAGGATAAGAATGAGTTGCTCTACCAGTAACAGCCCCATTAGGGTTGACAGAGCCATGAATGCGATAGTATCCATCTTCATCTTCCTTCATAAGCTTAAGCCAAGCATTATCACCCTCAGCAAGCTGTGCAATACGCTTGTTAATCAATAGGTACTCAAGGATCTTAGGTGTCAATGAGATATCCATAGCAGACTGCAGGGTATCTTCATCAACCTTAGGTGCACCCGTAGGTGTAACCTCAGGGGGATCCCACCCTCGATCCATAAGAACCTTAGCAATGTGACTACGAGAGTTAGGATTAAAGGTAACCTCTTCATACTGAGGATAAGGAACACCTGCCTTAATACCTTTCTTAGCGTTATCTCGCTTGTACACCTTATCACCCTTGTAGACAGTCCAAGTACCTACCTCAGTAACAAGGCTATCATAGATCTCCTGTCTCTTAGCAGAGAGGTCAGCATAGAGCTTTACTGCTGAATCCTTATCAAAGACAAACCCATTACGTTCCTGTTTAGCCATTACCCAAGCAATATCATGTTCAAGCTGAATGGCTTTCAAAGGGTAACCCTTAGCCATCAGCTTTCTGAACAACTTAAGGGTCACTACAACGTCTTGCTTGTTATAATCGTACATCTCAGGAGTGAACTTGTCCCATGCGTCCCCTTTTTCGCCATAGGTTCCCTTCAGTTCACCCATACGGTAACCATAAGCCTTCAAGCTATGAGAACCATAGAGAGCTTTAGGGAGCTTGCCAGTACGCATAAGACCAACGTCAGTGTCCTTAATGTTCGAGTAGATCAAACGAGCAAGTACAAGAGTGTCAAGCACACAGTCGCGTGGATCAAAAGAAAAGCGATCACCTGCCAACTTTTTAAGGCACGGGATATCGAAGCGTATGCCATTATGGAAGACGATATTATAATCAGAACAGCCAAACTTGTTAAGTGCGTCCCAGTAATCATTTAGATCTGTGTACCCCTTGTACTCATCAGTTTCAGAATCATAGATCCAACCGCACCAGAAATTAGTAGCGGTATCCAACAGACCATTTGTTTCAATGTCTGTAATAACGAATTTATTTTTAATTGTCAGCATTTTCTATATCCTTCTATAGCCTTGCTAAAAAGATCCTACAGAAACACTAAAAGTGAGATACCTGCAATGGTAATCACCCACATCGCAATAACGTAGATCTTGAATATCAGAGAGCTTAGGGCGCTGTACGTGGCAGAATTCTCATGCTCAGAAGCGAGAATCACGGGGGCAATAGGAAGTATCAGGATCAGAAAAAAGCCTGCAATAACACGATCAGTCAGAGACAAATCCTTTTCATAATACCAGAAAGTAAGTGGGTAAACAAACTCCTTAAAACTCATTTTCTTCATCCTCAAATGGACACTCAGGATCTGCTTCATAGTCAGAGAGCCTACCAGTGTCATGATTATAGTAAAGGTAACCACTGACACCAGTGTCACCACTAAAGCGATTCTTTAACACGCGAATAGTCAAAACATTAGGGCTGTCTCCCTGTTGATTACGCTCAAGACCAATCACCATATCGGAGAGCTGTGCAATGGCACCGGAGCCTCTTAGTTGGCTCAAAGAGACCTGTCCTCCCTCTTCATGCCCTTTCTTATCGGGCCTCTTTAAATGGGACACTACAAACATGGTAGCTCCAGTCTCTTCGACAAGAGAACGAAGGTTAGTCATAAGCTTGTCAATAGCCTTCCGTTCGCCTCCATCCTCATCAGTATCCATACCTGAAACAACAATGGAGATGTGGTCAAGAAAGATCCTCTTGCATCCTAGGGACACAATCATGAACCTAAGCTTACCAATGAGATTGCTTGAATCAAGGCTCCCAAAGTGGTCATACAGGAAGAATCTCCCGTTTCCAATAGTCCCTTTAAAAGCTCGGCTTCGCTCGTCTTCATCTGTACCTCCAGGGTTGAGTATGAGCCGTTTATTAAGATAAATTGACATGAGTTCCAAGCCAGTTTTTCTAGGAGATTCTTCAAGAGCAACAATACCGCAAAGTTCTCCCCGCCGAACACCAAAGTAGTATTCGAGCTCTCGGATGATTGTTGACTTCCCCATGCCACTTCCGCTTGTAAACACGTACAATTCGCCATGTCTAGCTCCTTTAGTTTTATTCTGTAAAGCAATCCAAGGATATTCAACAGAATCTTTTAAATCATCAATGTCTGTTACACACTTCTCATACAGGTCTGTACCTGCGACAATACCATCAGGTCTGTAAGGCTTTGCATTCCAAATAGCCTGAATAACATCACTACCTTTACCTGCAAGTAGACATTCATTAGGGTCTTTCAAAGGTAGGTTAGCAATGAACGCTTTACCTGCAGGCAGGATCTTTGCACACTCTTCACAGGCTTTACGACCGGGCTCATCCATGTCAAACATGAGCACCACTTCGTCAAACTTGTCAAGGTATTCAAGGTTAGCTTCAATAGCCTTCTTAGCCGCTTGAGCACCATTAGGGATACTCACAACAGGCCATTTGTTGGACTGAAGCTGGCTCACAGTAAGACAATCAATCTCACCTTCGGTAATCACAATCTTCTTGCCAGAAGACCATAGCTGTGAACCAAAGAGACGATTAGAGATCTTACCAAGGACTGCAAAGGACTTGTCAGGAAACCTGAGCTTCTGCCCCACAATGTTCCCTGAATCATCATAGTAGTTAGCTACTTGGCATGGAGAACCCTTATAATCACCTACCATGTACTTGAACTTGGAACATGTGTCCTGATTAAGTTTCCTTGCAGAAAGATAAGACACCTTAAGATCATCAAGAGGAATACATTCCTTACTCATAGAATTCTCCTTTTTATGGGTTACTTTCCCTTTGTTAATTACTTTCCCATCAGGTCTAAAATAAGTATTACAAGAATAACAGTAACGGTGGCCATCACTAAAGACACCACAGGCGTCAGAAGAGCCGCACTTAGGACAAGGTTCATGATAAAGAAATGTACTCTCTTGATAGTTGCTCATGATTTACTATGGATATTCGTAGGTTTCAATGAGATAACGCAAACTCTTCCAACCATTCAGATTAGCATTCTTACGATAATCTTTATCTCTAATACAAGCATGCTCCATAGGAGACATATGCTTGCTGTTATAGAGATGATCATACAGTTTAAGATCCTTCTCAATGTCAGGCTTAGAACCGTCATGATTATTATAACTGACACGAGCACAACGAGCGGCAGAGGCCTTCATAAGGGTATGATACTCTTCCTTTCCGATCTCCTTAACGTCCTCATCAGTGATGTACGGAAGGGATACCACAGTATGCTCTTTGTCAAGCTCAAGGACACCTACAGCCTTGTTATGGTAACGATTCATCTCATCGTAGATTGTACTTGCAAGTTCTCGCATCTCAGGCTGTGCATCAGGTGCAAGTCTGAGAACAAAGAAGTTGTACCAATCAGTAGCCGTAACGATCACCTTAATGTACTGGAAGGGTTCAAGGATACGGTTAATGTGTTGCTTATGGATACCGAGCTTTTCCATATTCTTAGCTATCTCAACGGCGTTACTAGCCGCGTCAAGCCAAAGATTATAGAAGTTAGCAGTTACATTAAGAGGAGCTTCTACATCCCCTACCATACCCGCCTTATTCATGTAGACCTTAGGTGGAACTACAGGATTGCCATCAACCTGTTCAATCATACGATTCACAGGGATAGCACGAGAGCTACTAGCATTACGTGAAAAGACACGATGCGTCATGAACTCACTATGGATGTATCGAGGATAAACCAATTCAAAAGTCCACAGGTTTTCATAGTGGACAAGACACTTAGCAGTGCAAATATTCATTCTGTGTCTTCCTCTTCGTCTTCTTCATCATCATCTTCATCAAGAGATTCAAGATACTCTTCGTACTCTTGTTCCCAACGGGATTACCAAGCACGTTCAATACGATCAAGTTCTTCCTTAGTCTGCATAATTGCCTCTCTTTAAAAATAACTAGGTACTGTGGGGTAACCGTTGCCCCTACGGATCTAATTCGGTAGACATCCTAGTCGGGAGCTACCCGACCTACTAAGAGCCATAGGACTTCCTCACTTCTCTTATGGTGAGAGGAGTACAATCAAACAGCTTATTTGGTCTCTCCTACAGGACTCGAACCTGTGACTTACAGCTTAGAAGGCTGTCATTCTTTTCCAACTGAATTAAGGAGAGGAATTCTTGTGTAAATTAATTATTGCTTCAAGCCGTCTGTTGGTGTCTCTGAGTATTTTAACACCTTCTCCATGTAGCTCTGCACCTTCTGACAGTAGGTTTCTACACTGGATGATTGACTCTGCATAAGCTCTATCGGTATGTTGCATAATGGCTTTGTTTCCACTGTTGATGTTGTACTGCAACCTGTTAATCCGCTTATCAAGAGCAGATTGCAAAGCATCAGTGGTAGCCATGTCTTTAAGAAGTAAGTTAATCGTTGCATCTTTTCTTTTGGTTACCTCATCAAGCTTTGCAATGTACTCTTTCTGGGTTGATACTAGGATCTCCCTATATTTGTTCTCTTCATAGGAAGACCCTAGGCACAAACCAATAAAGAAGGCTACACCAATGAGAAACGCTTTAAGATATCTAAGCATTGCTTCTCTCTACTAGTGTACGTTTTATTCATTATAGCCTAAGTAGACAAGATCACCTTCTTGGATATCCTCAATGTTGCCATTGTATTCCTCAAAGTCTGCCTTAGACAGTCCTACCTTATTCAGAAAAGCTCCATCCTCATTGGAGAACTTAACGTACTTAGCCCCTGTACCATACCAAGTTTTAACATCAAAACAGGGGCAGTCCTTATGCACCCCTTTAAAATCTCTGTGACCGCATACAGTAACCTCATCATGATAGACACCTCTCAGGTAATCAATAAGAACTCTAAGTGACTCCTTCTGTTCCTTAGTGAAATTATCAACAGACCTGCCGTTTCTATCAATACCGCCAATCATGCAAATACCTACGGAATCACTGTTGTGCCCTTTGACGTGTGAGCCTACAGCATTCAGGGATCTGCCCTCTTGGATAGTTCCATCAGTCTTAATTACAAAGTGATAGCCAATACCTAACCACCCTTGCTGTCGATGCATCTGATCAATAGTCTTCCAGTCATAGGAGCTCTTAGGCTGTGTAGCAGAGCAGTGGACAACAATGTACTTTGTTTCGGGTCTTGCTTTGTAATTGATGAAACTCTTATGGGTCTCAATGTGTGGTTTCTTATAGTTAACAGTCATTTTTACTCCTATTATTTTTATTATTATTTTTATTAAACAGAATACCCCTAGGTATTTTCTTTACAGGCTCTTTAAGCCATTCCTCAGGTATCCTTTTGTCTGCATAGGGGATCCCATTCTTGTCACAGAATGATGCGTAGGTTGTCTTAGATCCCTTGTAAATAGGAGTAGCTGATCTACTAAAGACAAAACGAATGTCTAAGCTTGGATGTTGCTCTTTAATGAGGAGATGCTTCTTCCTGTCTTCTGCGTCCCATACACCTTTAGTCTCAATGATGATTCCATTGGGAAGTACGAAATCAGGGGTGTATCTGTGTTTGCTTTCGGGTACTACATACTCAAGATAATATTGCTCGTATTTAGGTTCAATAGAAAAAGTCTTAAGGAGAGCGCTGTTAGCCTCCTCAAGACCTGACCTATAAGTACCCGCATCATGCCGCTTCATGTAACTGTAGGCGGCCTTTCGGGTTGTCATGTGGGTTATCCTTCCTTCTTAGTCTTATCGGCAGATGGAATGAACATGACCCGATCAAACATGTACAGGTCGTAAGAATGATCATCGAGAGAAACAATCTCAAGCATCTTGGAATTGATAAGACTACCAACTGCATAAGGGGAAGCGTGCGACATAAAGTTACCTTTAAGTTCATTATCTGAAGTAGTTGCAACTACGACATAAGCATCACTAATTGCTTCAGAAAGATTATAGTTCTTGAGATCCTTCACGTCAATCCAAATCCCTGCCTCTATTTCCTTAAGGGGTTCAGGGATATCCACAAGATCACTGTGGCTTACGAAGAACTTGACACTTAAGATCGGAATCCCATTCAATTCCCTATTGTTGAATGTCAGATACTCACCAGCAATCTGAACGAAGTACATATGTGAAGGACCTCGCTCCTTGATCTCCTCATTGATCTTGTTAAGGATAACCTCACGGGTATATTCAGAGACAAGGGCAAACTTGTACTTGTCTTTGATGGCTTCTTCAGTGAATTTGTAAGTCATGGTTTTCTCCTATTTAGAAATTCGAGGGACTTTCGTCATCAGTAACGCTATCGTCTTCCCACGGTGCCTTAGGGGAAGCCTCATAGCCACCTTCCCCCTCATCACCAAATCCATAGGATTCCGCAGAACCACCACCGGTAAACTCATGCAGTTCAATTACCTGAATTGCCACAGGGCGGAGCGAGAGGCCGCAAGTCTTAGTAGTCGGGAGGTAGTACGGGCGAACAGAGAAGTTGATCTTAATGACAGAATCACGGCCAATGTTAGCCGCTTCCATAGGCTTACCACGGGAGTCAAACTGCGGGAGCTTGATATCGATCTTTTCACCATTCTTCTTTGTAATCTTAGCCTTCTGCTTAAACTTCAAGACAATGCGGCCTTCTTCATCTTTCTCGTAGATGTCAGACATGACAACCTTGCGACCCTTAGCAATGGCCTTAGCAACTTCCTCATCGTTGTCATAGAAGTCTTCGAGAATCTGTTGAAGTTTTGTGATGAGCTTGCCAGTAGCTTCGTTGTCGTCCATCGCAAGGTTAACCTTATAGTCCCCATCAGGATTGAACTTGGTGTCAGGATCCTTAAGGTACGGATACTGTGCATAGCCCTTGGGAGTGGTAAGTCGAATATCGTTCATAGTGTGTGTTTCCTTTGTGTGTGTACTTAAGAGAGATCTTCTCTCTACTAGTGTACGTTTTATTAAGTAAGATATGAAAAAAGTAGAGAGAGGCTTATTTCTCTCTACTAGTGTACGTTATATTAAAGGTTAGCTGAATGCTAGTGTCCTAGCTGAATGCATACATAGACTCCTTAGCGCAATCAAGATCCAGATCGCCTTTGGTGGGTACTTCGGGGAGATCCTTGAGCATCTTAGGAGACAACAGGTTGCAGATATGATCATGGAGATCCTGCAGTACATCGTTCTCCGTGTAGGTGCTTACAAAGACTTCTCGGACAGTTATGAACATGATAGAGCCATAGCCTGCAGGGACACCGTAGGAATCATGGATCATCGCAAAGGCATTGACACCCTTGTCAACACAAGCACAAACAGTAAGCATCAAGTGAGATGCGTCCATGCTGTGAACAAAGTTAGGAGCGATACCCTGCTTCTGCTTGCGGCTGTCAATCTCATCAGTAGGTTCTGCAAAGGCAAGACGCAAGACAGAACCTTCAGTAGCTTCCTCAGTAGAACCTGAGGTAGTATCAAAGATCTTGATAGAACCCGACAGGACAGTGTTAAGACGCTTAACTCGAACTTTAGGGTACTTCTGCTTCACAGGGAAACCTGCAGGAGTAATCCACGTGGTGGGAAGGTTCTTGCCTTCAATGTTTTTGTCCTTTGCAAGTAGTCCTGAGGCAGTCTGAAGCCATTCCATAGCCTCCACAGCTTTCACTACAACGCCCTTAAGGGAATCCCAAATAAGTCCTGCCATATAGCGAGCAGACTGGGAGGGTTTTGAGAAAGACAGGGGATTATGAGCAAGAGCAGGGTAGACAGTATCCTCAAGGATCTGATCTGCAAACCCAAACTTACTGGCACCATAGCAAAGAGTCATTGTAGGACGCTTGGTAACACTGCGAGAAACCCCATGATCAAGCCATTCCTTTGCAAGGCTCTTGGTACCCTTCTTAAGATAGCTAGAGCCATCCTCAGTGGCTTCTATGGTGTCATCTGTACCTTCCTGCATGTCCTTCTTAAGGAGTTCCTTAACCTTCTCCGCAACGATGCCATAGATGTCATGGACATGATCGTCAGGCTTAAGGTTGACGGCTTCCCCACCGACTTCATCCCGAAGCATCGCAGAGAAATGCTGTAAGCCCGAGCAGGAGCCATCGAAGGCTACGGCAAGCTTAGACTTAAAGGACTCCCCGATTTTAAGATAGTCATTCCATTCAAAACAGAATGCTAAGAATTCCCACGGACTGTCTGCCTCAGTCCATTGCAGGTTGTCCAAGGGCTTCTCTGCGATGCTGATGATCATATCAGAGTTCTCGTAAACCCATGCAATGCGTTCCTCAATAGGCTTCTTATCAAGACCCCACATGTTTGCACCTTGGAAGGCAAGCCACGTATGACCATCCTTCCCCAATTCAACACCTTCGGAGAACTCAAGCATTGATTTCATAAAGTCATTACCTTGGGGGTGAATCAGGGTAACAGGATAGACACGACCTCTGAAGTCAAGGTTATGCGGAAAATAAATTGCTTCGTCATCTTTGAAGTCGTTGGCAAGCTTGAGGATGCAGTTAACAAGAATACGCTTAGCCTTACGTTTGTTGTCCTCCTGATAATAGTGGGTCATGGCCTGTCTCCACTCACGCTGGATGGCTTCATCAGTGTCTGCTTCTATAGGACGTGCAGGAGGCTCAGCAGGATTCGCCGTAGGCATCTCCAGAGCCTCAGGGATATGTTCCCATGAGCAAACAGCATTAGCCACTTCTAAGACACGATTGTTAATGTGCCATGCTGTATCCTGAATAGCATTCACAGCCTTATAAACATTCGGCATGTCAACATCAGAGTACAAAGCATCACAGTCCTTAGCAGACATGCGGACAAGTTGTAAGGGCTTCTTAAGGTTGATGTAGTAACCACCATCAAAGGGGTTAGTCCATGGCTTGGGCGGGATAACCATAGGGCGATGTTCCATCATGAGATCTGCGAGGTAGGTGTCCTGATATTCAATATACTTCGCTACATCCGCGTCAAGCTCTGCAAAATACTTAATGTTCCCATTAACAAACACCTTTACGATGTGTATTAGGCTGGTACTAAGAGCAAACAACTCAACCATCTTCATGCCAACATTGAACTTATCGGAGGGACTCCATTTATTCCACAACTGTACCCTACCTTCATCGGCAAGATGCTTCTCCTTCTGAATGGCATACCTTTTTTTGAACTGAAAGGCAATACGCTTGTTCATGCCTGCCTTGAATGATTGGACTTCCTTAGGAGACATTGAGGCAAGGATAGTATTGAAGCGTACTTCATCCTCAATAGCTTCCCCAATCTTTACCGAAAGATTAGTAAGGCCAATACGATACATAGAATTAGACAGGATGGTTTTAGAGACAATGAACGCGATTTCCTCAGACTTGAGAGTTTTTGCAAGACTAGCGGCTCTATGACGCTTGCCACACTTCCCATTGTTTACTTTAGCAAACCATGCATCAAGACCCTTAACCATAGCAGGGATAGTCTCAGACAAGAGTACTTTAGTAGTACCTATGTTGGCTAGGTTATTGTCTGAGATAGCCTTATTACGCTTAGACATGAAAGCATTGTAGGCGTTGTCTTTGCTTTCAAGTTCCAAATCAATTTCACGATCAACACGGTACTTACCGTATTTAAGACACATGTCATCGTAGTTGTTCTCATCGATAGAGAACTTCTCTGCGTTTTCATAGTAAGACATGGGGGATACCTTTAGTAAGTCTTTATAGGTCTTTATAAGGTTTATAAAGATAATTGTTATAGGTGTTAATGTAAGAGTACCTAGGTTAACAACTAGGGTTAACCTTAGGTACCCTTTCTCTCTTTCTCTCTAAGAGTGTACGTTATATTATTTTGTAGTTATATCCTAGGGTTGGTTAGTCAATGATACCGTATAGCTCATATTTATGGAGCCACTGAGAGTATACTAAAAACTTGGTTCTGTCTTTCTCTGCAGTCTCTCCTGCCTTCCGGCCTGCTCTGAAAGCATACTTGATAGCATTTCCCTTCAGAAATCCTTTGAATTCCTCAGGCGTTAGGATAGTTTGCATGAGCTCGATGGGTTCCACCGCACCATGATAGTGCGTAGCTTCCTCTGGAGAACCCGCCACAGGCTTAGTGTCTTTAGCATCATTCATCATCATCATCTAGCTCCATCATAATAGTTTTAGCTTTATCAGTAGCTTCCCACTGATCCGTATCATTATAGCTTTCCGCTATAGCTTCAGTGATATCTTCAATAGTCATAGTATTATTTACCACTATTCTGTTGTTTAAGCATGATTACTTTTTTGGCTCTCTTATGGGCACAACCGTGTACCTCAAAGATTACTATAGCCTCGCGGTGTAAGCTACATAGCCCACACTTCTCACAGGTTATCGCTTCGGTAATTTGTCCTAGCTTTGTTAGCTGTCCTAACTGTGCTGGGCACTGCACACCGCGTAAGCCGTTGTCTTTTAGTTCTCTGATGGTTTTTTCAGGATTCGCTGAGGTAATGACAGCATCAACTCCTAACCCTTTCGCATGTATGACTTCCTCCACAGTCTCACAACTTGCATTGATTAGAAACCCTTTAGAGGCGGCTTTATGTATCACCTTAGCGGAGCTCGCACTGATCTCACAGTGTGTATAGGTATAGCCACTAAAATTCCCTGTGAAAACCGATTTCGCAAACTCCACGGCATTAGACAAGGCTTTTACAATGCTTGCATCTATCGTAGATGTACCCTTTATAGCAATATCTCCTGCCACATTGTGACGGAAAAGAACCTTTACCCTTGGGTCTTTGTAGGCTCTTTCCAGAAGGAAGCTCGTAAGGGCAAATTTCAGTTCCTTTTCGTTGCTTATAAAACGGGCATCCTTCGGGTTCTCGCACCTGTCCCATATACGGGATGTGCGTAATCCCTCAGCATAGCACCCTTTACCATCTTTAAAGGGGCACCTCTCAGGGCAGGTGCTCCGGGACGAGTAAGACTGAATAACGTTTCCGGTCTTTGCATTTGAGGATTTAGGCAGGAGGATCATTTTCATTTTAACACCCAATATTTGTCAAAGTCTTACGTTACATATTGCAAGGATGAATAAACCTAAATAGGCTAGGAACATTATTACGAAGCAAATAGGACCGAGATACCACTTAGCGGGAGATTCTTCAAAATGCGGAATTTCTTCTTGTTCTTGTTTTTCTTCTTGTTCTTTTTGCTTTTGAGAATCTAAGGCCCTTATAAGGAGCTCTCTACAGAGCTTTTCAGCCCTGCAGTTCCCAAAGTGCTCAATCCTGCTACCTTGGATAGATACAGCAATGATATCCGTAACCTTTAGTTCATCATTGAATTTAATCGTGTATTTTCTTGCAATCTGCCCGTCACGTCTTCTGTCACGGTAGTTAAAACAAACGGTCTTAGTTTTTGGGTTGCAAGTGAAACCACTAAACCAATTTCCTGAGGGAAGAACAAATTTTGTCATGATGATGTTGTTGGGGTGATTAGTGTGCATTTTAAGAACCCTTTTATGTTGTGTTGTGGTTTAATGGTTAACCTTAATGATAGCCTCGATATTGTCACCAAGTAACATTTTAACAATCTTAATATATTTCTTAAGTAACTTTAATGGGATTGTATTTCTGTGAGTATATCCAATAATCAAAGTCCCATTAACACAGTATAATACTGATACACTGTTAGGATACTTAGTAGCTTTAGATTCATCCGTAAAGGTGTTAAGGTGATATTTCATAATGACCCCCTTAGGTTATTAAGTGAATATATTGTGATCCCCTGAGGTTGCAAGGGATCATATATATTTACTCAATTAAGGTGCCTTACAAGTAAATGTTTCAGTTTTAGTTTCACCCCTATGTGCTTTGTAGGTTACCGTGACATCACCCATAAATAATTTTACTGTACTCACTCTTTCCATAAAGTCCTTAAGGTTCTTAAAAACCTTGTGTTTATGGATGAGATCTGCGACAATATCCCACAAATAAACCTCTTCTAAAAAGGCCCTCATGTGCTTACCTGTGGTAGCGGACCAATAGTTTTCAAGCATAGTAAAGTTGTCCCCGAGATCGCCCTGTACGGCTTTGCACATCATTGTGTCGTACGACTGGAAATAGTAGGCATCCCAATCATTGATGATGAACTGGTTCTTATGGCCCAAAAGGTTAGAAACTTTCATGATATTCTCCATCTGTTGTTTGACAAGTGAATTATACAACTGTAATTACTCGGTGTCAAGTCGTTAATCAGTCATTTAATTAACTTGTCGTTTATCGTTTATCTACAGTGCGAATATTAAAGACTAAGCAAATGACTGTCTATAGGGACAAACCCTAGGTGCAACATCTAGCATTCTTTATATAGCAGAGCTAGCCCACAGCTATCACCACAGCATCACCAAAGCTATCACCACACAGCTATCACCACAGCATCACCAAAGCTAGCCCACAGGGTAGCCCACAGGGTAGCCCACAGATTGTGTCTTATATACCTGACTAAATCACTCAGGATTACCAACAGTCCCCATAGATACCTGACTAAATCACTCAGGATTACCAAAAGTCCTCTATAGATACCAAAAGAACCAACCTTCGGTTAACCCTTGCGACACCGTGGGTAAACCTCATCTGTTTTGTGCAAAGGGGGTACGAGAGGTGGCCATGAGGTGCCCCCACGGGGGTAACGCATGCGATCTTTTGTTAACGTGAGGGTTCATAAATTTTCTCCATTTTTTCAATCGAGACCCCTTAGTTATCCACAGCTAGCCCTGCTAGCACAGAACACCACAGCTAGCAAAGCTAGCACAGGTTATCCACAGCTAGCACAGCTAGGATACTAGCACAGCTAGGATACTAGCACAGCTAGCAGAGCTAGCACAGCTAGGATACTAGCACAGGAATCGAAAAAAAAGCCCCAGACAATCCACACTTAAGGGAGAGTCTAGGGCTAGTTATGGTACACAGTGTTGTTGAACACAACCTAGGATACACACTTTACACTATGGAAAACTTAAAGGTACCCTATAAGGAACTCACAAGAGTCCTAAGGATAGCATCAATCATACTTAAGTCACCATTCATCAATGACATGATAAATAGGACAATGATGATGATTATCTTTATGGTGATAAACACCTTGCTAGTTGTACTAGACTTGCTAGTTGTACTAGCCTTGTTCTTAGTCCAATTCATCTATGTTCTTGTTATTATAATTGTTAATGGTGTTATTAGTGATCATCCCTATAAGGGATCTGTAGGTTCACCACAGGATTCCCATAAGGGAACCTAAGTACCCCCATAAGGGAACCTAGGTTAACCTTCAGTATACCTATAAGGGACTCTAGTAGATAATACCTTTATCTTAGTAGAGCTAGGATATGAGCTATATACACCTATATATATATATATATATAACCTTTCCCAGCCCCCTCTAAGAGTGTACGTTATATTCAGAACGTGTTTTTGTCTATAACAGTACGTTATATTCTTTCAGGTGTCTAGAATATACACCAATAAAGAATACTTTGGTATCACTTATCAGTATTTCTACTTAATTTTGTATCCTGAAGTCTCTCTTTTGATACCTTTTGAGGTGTTTCTAGATCCAGACTTAGTGTCTTCAGTAACAAGCACACTACCACCAACATGGTTAGTTACGAATCCATAGAAAGACTCCATAGAGTCCTCTAACCACTCTTCAGTAAGTTCCTCGATACCGGTGTCCGCATCGACACCCATGAAGTCCACAAGGTATTTAACTCCGATTGCCAGAGCATCCAAACGGTCATCATGAACAAGGGCACCCCTGTCAGCAGTGATACGAGTAAGTTGGTAAAAGCAAGCATATTTGTAATCTGATTCAGGGACAGTAGAGAAGTCATTTCTGATGCATTCAGGGGAGACACACATCTTATGGTTAGAGATTACGGGCTCTAACGTATCTATGATTCTAAGCTCCTTCTGACCTGATGATTTGACTTCAGTTAGTCCACAGTTAGGGTAAGTTTTCTTTAAGACTGGCTCAAAGAGCTTAAGGTACATACCATCCATTATGTTTACACAAGTTCGTTACGCTTATGCCATGGGGCTACACATTGCTGTGTAGATCGGACTATATCTTAACAATAGCTAATTTTCCAACCTCTTCTACCACGAATACCTTTATAGAGGAGGTTTCTGATGTTAGCTCTAGCAAATCCTAGAGCTTCTGCGCATTCTTGTATTGAGTTAAACCTAAACTGTCTGCCGTCAAGGTGTTCTGCCAAGACACCTTTAGCGTTGTGGGCTACCTTACCGTATGCGTGGTTATTTTCACCCCACTGGTTCTCCACACCCATTCCACCCTCTTGAAGATTATAGGTATCTTGTCTAGAGACAAATTCTTTATCTACCAGCAAGGACTCTACTTCTCTAGCTTCTTCCCTGTTGGATAGGACTAACAGAACCTCTCTTTTAAAGTTTTCTCTACCGTACTTCTTTATAGCAGACTTAAGCACCCAACCACTACCTAAATATCCGTCGTCAACATTATCTGTAGAGTGTAGCCCTACGTATATTTTACCATTTATTAGGTTTGTTGTTTTATAGATTATATGAAATTTGTATTCGTGCATATTATTGTTATTTTAGCTATTGTTCCCACTTTTTCAGGCCACTTGGCCTTACAATTAGTCTCTACACCTTCCTATTTCTAGGCTTGGCTCGGTATTGTCCCTGAGGGAGTTTCACCGAATTTAATGGGTTTTGTTTCGGCAATATGGTTTACCGAAGTTTCCTTCAATGACTACTTCATTAACATTGTACTTCTTAGCTACCTTAGCTAGCTTATTGAGCACCACATCGGAGTATCCCCCTAATAGACCCCCCACTTCCATAACGAAGATGTATCCGTTAAGGTAATACAAGACTGCATAGCCCGACTCATCACGCCCACGGCCCGACGGATCGATACACATCATCTTATAGGAATAAGGCTGAATCTCCCCCGATGCAGTGTGGTAGTAGAAGTATGAGTCCCCCTTAAGTCCCATCACAGGAGCTTCAGACACCGGAACCCTTTTAGATGGGTCAGGGAGCCACGTAATCTTCATCGGGGCCTCATCTAAGGGGAACATACCTACAAGAATATCACGAAGCCTCAGAGGGTATTTATCAGCGTCTGATAGGGTTGTATCAAGCATGAACTGAAGAGCAAAGCCAGCCTTTCTATAGGACAACTCACGCTTCTGTAGGTCTTCCTCAGAGAATCTTGTAGGATCTGTAGGCTTACCTGCCCAACGCTTAGGATCCTTGTCGTATTTGTCAGCAATGATAGAGGCCAATCTATCGCCATAGGAGGCTCTATGAGCGTCATCATAGGGGTATCTAGCAGGGTAGATTACAGCAGTGTAGCCACGCTCCTGTAGCTCATTATAGAGGGACATTTCGTTCTGGGGGGTTCCCAGATAGAGGATCTTCTTTCCTTCACCAGGCTTAATGACAGCATCGAACTCTTTGACGAGCTCAAATAGCTGATCTCTAAGAACCTGAGTAAAGGAGTTGCTTGGCACCTCAACGTCGTCTGCTACAATGATGTCAGCACGTGAACCAGTAAGCTGACCTTTAATACCCACTGATTTCACTGAAGGTGAATGGTCGGGTTTAGCCGGCCCAATGTCGAAGAGGTTTTGTGTATCTCGTTGCCCCTCTCTAGCTTTCATGAAGTGAAGAAATGGCAACTCATTGATGATCTTCTTAATGAAGGTTGCATTAGCGTCTGCACGTTCCTTGTTAGCTGACACCACCATAATCTTCAGCTGAGGATCTCTCCACAAGTTCCATACCACATAGGCACACGTAATGAACGACTTAGCAACACCGCGGAAACCCATAAGGATCAATCGGTCATTCGGAGGACTCTGCAGGAGTTTTGCAATATCTGTTTGTATCGGGGTCAACGACGGCAAACCAATAGATTTCCAAACAAGATTACAAAACAAAGGAAAGTTCTCAAAATAGGGGAGTAAGAGTTTTGCTTCTTTATCGTCCAATTTGTTCCTCCATATACTTAAGGATCTTCTTAATCTCATCAATAGAAGCATCGCTCTTGATTCTATTTGCTCTTCTAGAGATCCATCTAACGTTACCTTTTACGTAGCCCTTACTGGGTACAAGTCTATCAAGCTCTGCCAAGTTATCAGGTCTATAACAACCTTTAAGCTTAGATCCATCAATAAGAGAGATTCCAAACACAGGACAAGTATCAACCCAGATACTAGCTAGATACTCAGCATCAAGTTCATAAGGAATACCTCGCATTCTGCAGTCCCTTGCCTTGTTGCAAGAGAAGTGTTCGAACCAGTGGTTCTCCCTACGTTCCTTTCTGTACTGTCTGCCATACTCAGCCACCGCTTCCTTGTTCTTGTAGTACTTTTCTTTGTACTTCACCGAAAGTCTTTCAGAGTTCTTTTTATGCCACTCTTTCTTTCGGAGGCTTTCACAAGCTTTACAAGCTCTTCTATGAGGATAGAACTCTGTTTCAGGAAGCTCTTTACCACACTTTGAACAAATCTTAGTTGATGCTTGCTGAGCCATAGTCCTCCTCAAATCTCTGCTTAGTAGCCTTCAGGAGTCTGCTAAGGGCATTCTCGTCTCCATCACCTGCTTTAGGGATGCAGTTAATCCCGTTACGTTCAAGCTCCTTAATGATAGCATTGTAGAGCTGTGGAGATCTCTTCTCAGGGTTGTTAAGGTCTTCAAGCATATTGTTAAGCAACTCATTCTGGAGGTTGCCCAATAGTTCTTCAAGATCGTTGTATTTCATTTCTTTCTCTTCTTCTCTAACCAAGGGTCTATCCAGTGCTTCTTAATCATCGTGCAAATACCTACAAATGTATAGACAATAGTAACAATGTAGACCCAATCACTTAAAGGTAACCCCAGAATAACAGCACTAGACACTGCCACTGATGGAGTGATTTGTGTCATGTTTTCTAGGATATTGTTCTGTTCATCAGCCACGCTGTTCATCAGCCACTCTTCATCAACTTCTCAAAGTTAGCCTTCTTAAAGTGAGCACCCTTAAGGAGCTTTCCATCTTCCCTATATGTTGCACAGAAGTTGCCTTTATCATCCCAAAGCTTGCTAGAATACTCTTTAACAAGCTCATTCATACCTGCCTCAATGTCATAACCACAGGCATTAGCATACTGGACACACACCCAGATAAGGTCACAGAGTTCCTTAAAGTCATTAGCAGTACAAGGCTCCTCAGAAAGCAATTCCTTGTATTCCTCAGTGATGAACTTTCTGTAAAGCTTCTGAGCCTTGTCTCGTTCAATTTGATTCTTAGAGTGAGTCATCTCTAAGAAAACCAACAGCATCCCCTGAAGTTCTCTTATAGACATGTTGGTTACTTGATCCATAGTATTTTCCAAAACATTTCTTCCTTTCAATAAACGGTTCAGTAATAAGCACATCCACATTCTTAAGGAGTGCTAAATCTTTAACTTGTTCATACTTCCTGCCTGTCCACATCCAAATAGTCTTCTCAGGGTACAACCCCTTCACAATGGTCACTATACGGCTCACTGAGGGCACGTTGTAGGGTTCCAAGGGGTCACCCCCAAGGATGCTTAGTCCTTCGATCCAAGGGCTTCTGAGAGCCTCTAGGAGGGTATCCATAGTCTCCTCAGTGAACTCCTTACCGTAGTTCTTATCCCAAGCATCCTTGTTGAAGCAACCCTTGCAATGGAGAGAGCATCCAGAGACAAATAAGGATACTCTCAGTCCATCACCATTGGTTGAATCACAGGTATTCAAACCTGAGTAATTCATTTACATACTCTTCCTATCTTTGATCTCCGCCATTTTAGCATCGTTCATTCTAGATTTTCCATTGACATTGCTGTAACCCAAATACCCACAAACACGAGAAATAACAGAGAGATTGTGAGACCCACAATGAGGGCAGGTGTTGCCAACATTAGTACTATGAGAACCACAGTCTTCACAATAAGCCGCATCAAAGTTGACACCTTGGTAGAAACCCATCGACATACCTCTCTGAACAAGGGCTTTAACTGCATCGACATTATCAGGGTTATCCACTCGTACATACTGAATGTGGCCACCATTACATTTGTGAAAAAGCTCATACTCTTTATCCTGTTTCTCAAAAGGGGTTACATCTTCACTAACGTGGAGGTGGAAGGAGTTCGTGAAATAATCTCCGAACTGATTGTCTCCTGTGTATTCACGGTATTGCTTAGCTTGAGTCCCACAAAGAGATTCTGCAGGAGTACCATAGAGAGCATAAAGGTAGCCATCTTCTTTCTTAAAGTCCTCAATTCTTTCATTAATGAAATCTACTACATTATTAGCAAATGAAGAATCTTCCTTAAGTGATTTACCTGTAGCAAGGATAGACAATTCATTTAATGCAGTGATACCAAAGGATGCAGTCATGTATTCAACAAGGTCTCCAATCTCATCATCAGGGCTTAGATTACCGTTATGGAGACCCCCTTGAGTGAAGCACATAGGATTCGTACATGCCTTAGTATGGCGAATCATGTCATAGCGTTTCTTAAGGAACTCACGGATTACCTGAAGTCGATCCTCAAGGACAACAAAGAAGTCTTCACCTTCATTCTCAGCAACCTTCCAAATCAATGGAAGATTAAGAGAAACAGCACCAATGTTGCAACGACCAATAGTAATGGCTTCGTTTGTCTTAGGGTCGTGCCACTCAGTGAGGTACGCACGGCAACCCATAGGACTCGTTATAGCACCAGTGCGTTGATAGATTTCGCCTACCTTACCATGGTTCAAACTAAGGTAGTCAGGGTACATACACTTACTAGAACATTCCACAGCCTTATGAAAAAGTTCCTCATGATCCTCATCAGCTTCAATCTTATCCTCATCATAGAGGAAGACGAGCTTAGGGAAGACAACTTGCTTACCACCATGCCCCTTCATACGGGTATCAAGGATAACTTCACCGATCAGCTTCATGATGTCTCTGTCGAGCTCATCCATCATGATGTCCCACGTACCAAAGGTAAGTGTAGTGAAAGCGAAGTCACCGCGAGAACACGGAACAGTGTTGAGCTTCAGTTCAAGAGACTGAAATCCCTGTTCAAGTTCACGCTTGAGATCCCCCATAGCCATTGCACAGGATTCATCATACTCCATGTTGCATTGTTCGGAATACTTCTTAAAGGCGCTATCGTAGGTCTTCTTAGCGTACGGAAGGAGAACCTTATCAATCTCTGCAAGTGTGAACCCACCGAACTGCTGAGCAGTAGCCACAAGGGTGATGTCACCGATAACCTGAAGGGCACTAAGGACACTCGTAGGTTCCGTGTACTTCACATTGGACATCTCAAAGCCACCCTTAAGGACATTACCGATGTCAAAGAGACAACAATTAAATGAATTAAAGATCATATCTCTAAGATCATGAATGTAGATGTCTCCTCGCTTAACAAGTTCCTTCTCTTTATTAGATAGGTAGAATTGCTTATACAATTCTTTAGTCAGGTATCCTTTAATTAGAGAACCCTTAGTAGAGATAAGGGAGCTATCAAAGTTAGCGTTCTCGCGGTCACCCAAGAGGAGCACCGTATCAGCTTCACTCTTGACAGACTCAAAGGCTTTAGCGTAGGTGTTCTTGTAATCTCGATATTCCTGATAAGCCTTACCAACTTCAGGGAGGTATCTGTTGAGGGCATCAATGACATACCCATGGAGAGCTTCAGCAGTCACTTCAGTCTTCTTAAAGAGGATACCCTTAAGGTAACCATCGATCTGACAAAGTCTCCATTCAGGGTACTTAGCATTAGCTCTCTTAGTAGCCTTATCAATAGCTACCTTGATCTTGTCAAAGCACCAGTCTTCACGAGTACCATCTTTCTTAATAACGTTAATTTCCATAGTGTATTTTGTTAATTACTTAGTGTTCCAAGTATCAATGACAACTGCAGGCTTCTTAGCTTCATCATGCTGAAGTCTAGCTTCAATGTCATCATAGAAGATCATATTAGCAAGAGTGTTAAATACATAATCAGAGGCTCTCTTAGCAAGAACTGCTCCATGATTATCAACTCTCAAATAGGATCTAGCAGGAGTAATGATACCTGATGTAGGGATTTTATTAAAGGTAATAGTGCAAGACAACTTATCTCGTTCTGCAAGAATCACCTGATCTTTATTCAAGGTAATCACATTGGTGACATTCGTAAAGGTCTCAGTAGCTACAGTATCCTTACCATTTTTCTTTAGGGTAAGAGTAGCAGAGAGACCAGTAGGTAGACCTGAGAATCCAACCTTCACAGTAATGTCATATGCTTCATTAGCTGGTGCAACCCACTTGGTGCTATCAGCACTATCAGAGCAATCGGTGATGTCCTGCATGACATAATCCCAAGGAAGATCAAAGGAAGCCTTATTGTTGTCCACAAGGTCAACCTCAGTAGACCATACAGAGGCTACCTTATGGGCATATTCATTTAGAGTACTAAGGACAACTCTGATGTCATGATGAGCCTGAGGATCAGTATTATGCTTGTCAATAGACACCTTATCCGTTGAGGGAACTTCAACAGAGTTAGCATTAGCAAACTGCTTGATCGCTGTAATCTCTTGAGTAGTGAGATTACTAGGGTTGTTATTGTAAATCTTCTTAGTTACGTTGTCATCTTCACTGTAGACAAGGGTATCAAAGGTAACTGTAGGAATGTTAGGCTTAACCGTAAAGAAACCCTTACGATCCTCGTACTCACAAGCACCTACATTACCATCCCAATAAACTTGAATATTCATTTACTTAGCCTGTTAGATAGGTTCAGTAGTCCTACGGTAATTACTGTGCGTAAGACCTTTAGGACTACTGAAACCCCTGAATTACTTGCTCTTCTCAATGCTAATGAGATAGTACAAAGCCTTTAGGGCATCCTTATAGGCTCGGATGTCTCCCTCAGTATGGTAAGACTCCTTGTTACGCTTCTCAATAGCTTCAAGAAGTTTATGCTTAGCCATCATAAAAACATTCTCTTCCCATTTAGCGTCAATCATCTTTGTATTTCTCCATAATATTAATTAGTGCTTCACCATCGGACTTATCGAACTTAAATCCGAGGTATTCAACAGCACCGCTCTTATCGAAGGCACTGTTGATAAAACCCTTAGCAACTTCAATGTCTACCTTGTTGTTTTCATCGACGATACCTACCTGTTTCAGCATAGGCAGATACTTACCGATGAGGGTATCCGCCTGATGCAGAATCAAGAACGTACTCCCTCCAAGAATCCATTTCATCGTGGAGGGAGCACTAGGCATCAGTCGAGTATCAACGAACTCAGGGAGAACCTGAGAGATTTTACTCAAACTGATTTTCATAAGGAATTATTATGCTCCAGTAGCAGGAGTATTCGTAGGAGCAGTCCACGAATTGTACTTAGCCATCGGAGTCGGGCAAATGGCACTCATAGGCACAATGGTATCCGTGATCTTACCAAGAGTACCCATCATGTTGGCAATGGTTCCATCAAGACAACCAAACTTTGCCTGAGTAGTCAGAGCAAGTTCATTGACCTTGCCAAGAACAATCTGCTCACGCAACTCCTGCTTCTCACAGCAACACTTAAGTTCTGCCTGAAGCTTAGCGAGTTCAACACGGTTGTTCGCGGATTCATCGGCAAGAGGCTTGAGGTAAGCAAAGGTTTCATCACGGAGTCTACGGTTGTCAGTCAAAGACTGCATATAGACTTCTTTGGCATTCTTGTCGGAGTAGTTCTCAGCCTTCAACTGAGAGTTCTCAGCCTGAAGAGCAGAGATGGTAGCCTGATTGTTGTTACCAAAGAGACCACCAAGGACACCACCGCCGTTACCTCCGTTATTGAGGAGACCAAGGGCCGTACCAGCGATACCAAGACCGAGACCTGAGCCTGCAACACCCTTAGAAGCAAATTCTGCCATAATATATTTCCTTTCTAGGATTTACCTAGAGTTATGTAGTAACTTAATTAGATAAAGCTAAGGTATCCATAGTTACCGAAAGAATACCTTAGTATAGATTAAAGACCGATCTTAGCGAGACCTAAACCCTCAGAGTCCTTACAAAAGAACCTAGGCACATCAGGCCAGATCGCGCTTTCCGGAAACCCTGCTTGTTCAGTAATATCCCTAAGAGCCTGTCTGTATATTTTAATTTCAGCAAGATTCTTTTCAGAGATAGGATAATCAGAAGCTACAAGGTAGTCTGTTTCTGACAGCTTGGCATTTCTAGTGTCCCTAACATCTCTAGCTAATTCTTCCTCAGTAGGGGCAGGGATAGGGACTGCTTCATAGTAGTCGCCTCTATCTACAATCATAGCGTTGTTAGAGTTACACCATTGGGCAAGCTCAGAATACTTTGAGAAAGTGTTAGGAGAATTGTTAGGTGACGTAGATCCATATTCTCCGAGGATGAAGTCTTCCTCAAGGGGTTTATAAAATTTAGTACCAATCATAACCATCTTCCAATAAAAGCACACGTAATGTATGTTGCAAAGTCATAATCTCCTTCGTAAGTTCTTCTAGAGAAACTAACGCCAGTAGCAGTAGGTGAATCCCATGCAATATCTACGTTGCTAGGATATGTTTGTTTACTAGTCGTAATAGAATATGTATTATTGATAAAGGGTCTTGTAAACGAAAGGGTTACTCCTTTCTTATTAAAAGGAATTGTAATGGCCGCAAGGATTATCTGAAGACCTGAAACATATCTTTGTACATTACAGAAACCACCCGTAAATTGTGTCGTATAGAACCCATCAACTCTTTCTACTACTTTACCATTAAACCATATATTATCAGTACGGCCTAGAAGAAGACCTTCTTTCTCTGATGTTGCATTATGGGCGGCCAAACCCCACTGACCTGATTCTTCAGGCCCTGTAGCATTGTTGTTCCTCAAAAATAAAGAGGCACCGTTCTTAAAAGTGCTACCACCTCCTAACTCCAATCCTTTATACGCTTCATCTACAACTGCCCAAATATGATTTGTTTCAGTCAGATAGAGAGGCCCGGTCAGAACACCACCAGTCAACGGAAGGCATACACCTGCGTTTTCCTTTTTGTTGAGACCTTCAGTAAGAGCTGTAGTAGTAGCATAGCTCCCTTTAGGTTGCTTACCATCAAGAGCAGACTGAAGACCTGTAACATCACCTACAGCATGAGTATGAACCTTGTTAGCTTTACCTGCAAGACCTTCAGTAAGAGCTGTAGTAGTAGCATAGCTCCC
>OJKE01000200.1_pt1 | contig 43048 bp, 27 predicted proteins | sample 1596501 | NCBI WGS metagenome assembly OJKE01 (sample SAMEA4350125, study PRJEB24818) | metagenome | biome: human; feature: gut; material: faeces | place: Denmark | collected 2013-09
CCGGTCGACGCCTAGAAAAAGCAAGCTTTCTCTATCGTTTCCCCTCGACTTGCATGTGTTAAGCCTGTAGCTAGCGTTCATCCTGAGCCAGGATCAAACTCTCCATTGTAAAATATCATTTTTACTTCTTGCCTCATTGCTGAAGCAGTCGGTGTTTGTTGTCTGTACTTAGGACGAATATCCTTTTCGTTTATTGAAGCTTAGTAAACCTGACTTGTCAATTACTTGACGGTTCGTTTCTTTTACCCAGTCAACTTACTTATTTCTAAGAAGTTAACCGCTTCTTGTACTACTTGTCTGTTTATGTAAAATCTTTCAAAGAACTCTTTCTTTAGTTGCTTAGAGAAGTGATTTCTCAAAAGCGAGTGCAAAAGTACTAACATTTTGCGAAACCACCAAATTTTCGAAGAGAAAAGTTTCAAAAACCGCCATTATTTAACAGTCTTAAACACTTTTACGCCTTAAATCGCCTATTTTCGCCCCAAATCGCCGTTTTTAAGCTATCTGGGTGTGTAGGCACACATCCTATCTTATTTCACCCAGATTCGGCGGGTCAAACGAAGCTCCAATACAGGATAAGCCTTTACTCCCTTGAAGAACTTCACATAGTCGCCTACCTTACCCGGTACGTTCTTCACATCCTTTGCCAAATCCACGCCTGGTTCCATACTCTCAATCTTGTTACCATTCTCATCTACTGTCATCTTATATATATTATTGGTAACAACCTTAGGAGTACCACCCCAGAAGAGAACACCGGCATCGAAAGATACCCAATAGTCATCATTTCCCTTGAAGAGTCTGCCACCATAGCCGAAACCCAGATAAGGCTTGAAGTTGTTTACCTTGATACGTGCTGAAACATTATTATTCTCATCCGGTTCCAGACGGAACATAGATCCATCCTCACGTTCACCCAGGTTCACACCCATGTGACCATAGCTCATGAACTTATCATAAAGCGCCTTGTCGGCATAAACGGTCTGTCCGTTCAGCGACATATAAGGAATAAAGTACTCATAAGAAGCCTTTACACGCTCATAGAGGTTGTTGTACATATTGACAGCCACCAGGGACGTACCATCATATACGGCATTTTCCGCCTTGGCTATCTGAGAAGGTCCCCAATAGAAACCACCCGTTACGTGCCAGTTCTTGTTGCGGAAAGGATGCACCTCTACCAGGAGCTTGAAGTTGTCCATAGTGGGTGTGCCCACCATGTCGATACTCTTATCCACACGGGTACCGGTCATCTCCTCCAACATATCAGCGAGTTTATCAAACTTCTTGTTCTGTTCCTCTTCAGTATCCTGCTGGTTGCCCACCTTTACGCCAAAGTTCATGGTTGCATGAAAACGAGGCATCCAGGAGAAACCGGTACGCACTTTCACCACCTCACTGATGGGCAGCGCAACATCTACACCAATACCGGTGGTACCCATCGTCACGGAAGCATCAATACTCTTGGTGAATACCTTGCCAGGTATGCAGGGTTCACTGAATGTTTGGGCGAAAGTACCCAGGGTTGGCAGCAGCCAAGCTGCCAAGGCAAATACATATTTCTTCATAAATTCTTGATTTTCATTAAATTCGGGTGCAAAGTTACGCAAAAAGCTCCAAACTGACAAGAGTTTGGAGCTTTTTATTTACTTGATAACTACTTTTTTACCATTCACGATATAGATTCCCTGAGGGAGGTTATCCAGCGAAGCTGCATTCTTCTTCACCTGTACACCCTGCAAGGTATAGACATCATAGGTATGCTTGTTTGTAGAATTGCTGACATGGGTAATTCCGGTAGCATACTCATCAGCACTCATCAGGGTCAATTCCTTAGGAGCACTGGCTGACACCTTCAGATACCAGCTGTTGGCTGGGATAGCGGTAATGGTCTTGCGCTGTCCGCTGGCATCCTTCTCTTTGATTGCCACGGTGCTGAGGTTATCGGTAGCAGTGGTAGCTGCGAGCTTACCGGCTGCACTGACTGCCAGCACACGCATGGTGGTGGCATCAAACTTGGTGGAGTTGTAATGAGCTGTCCACTTATCACCCAGACAGAAGTAGATACCAGTGGCTGCGTTATCTGCAGGTGTGGCTGTAGAATTGATAACCGGTGTTACCAGATTATCCTTCACATTATCCGACACACACTCTACCAGCACAGGAGTCTTGGCAGGAATCACGCCTGTGAGTTCCTTATAGACAGCTACTCCTCTAGCCTCATCCACCTTATTGATATAGTATGCCTTCATACCCTCTGCCAGGGTATAAGGATAACCGGTGAAGAGAGCCGCATACTTCTTGCCGCCAACCGTTACGGTTGGTTTGACACCGATGTAGTTAGAACTTGCATCTACCGGAGTGATGTTCCAGGCATAGTTATCGCCCGTTGTGATGACCGAACTGACATCAAAATCCTCGGCAGTTTCATCACAGAGGGTAACCGGCTGTCCCTTTTCCTGCTGCCAGGCACGATAGGCAGAACCTACCTTGGTGATGAGGAGTGTATAGTTGATCAGTTCCTTGATGCTGGTACCCTGACCGCTGACATTTGCCTCGATGGTGTTCGGTCTGATACTGGAATCAGCCAACTTCTCGATAAAGAAGATGGATCCCGGGTCTGCAACCACATCCTCCCAGATGCGCTTGGTGACAAGGGCGCCACAGTCTGCCGTCATTGATACATTGTCAACACCCGTACTTGTATTGTCAGAGAGTGACATCCATCTTTTGGTATTCACATTCTGAATACGGTAGTATCCTTTGTTGCTCAACTGAGCGTGAGCAGAGAGCAAGGTAGCGCAGGAAATCAAAAGTACGTATAGTCTTTTTCTCATTCTCATTAATTTAAACAGAAACAGTAAAAAAATAACCGGTCTTCATCGCTTACATAGTAAGAATGAAGATCGGTTATATTATTTAGTTTACTAATGTATTCCAGCTAAGCCTGATTACTTAGCAATACAGATAGTAACACGGTTCATATCGTTCTCCTCGAAAGGCTGAACGCGGCAACCCTTAGACTGCTTGATCATGCGGCTCTTAGCAACACCCTTAGCTGCGAGTGTGTTGTAAACAGTCAAGGCACGGCGAGCAGCAATCTTATCGTTGAAGCGTACAGAACCAGTACCCTTATCTGCATAACCAGTCAAAGTGATCTTAGCATCTGGGTTCTCCTTCATGTACTTTACGATCTCAGCAATCTTAGTAGTCTGAGACTTAGCGATGTTAGTGTTACCGATTGGGAAGAAGATATCACGACGGAAGTTCTCCTCAACTGCCTGACTCTCAACCTTAGGAGCTGGAGCTGGAGCTGGCTTCTCGATGATACGCTCGATGATCTTCTCTACTGGCTTTGGAGCAGGGATTACCTTAGTGGTATGAGTCTCACCAAGAGCAACCTTTACACCTACCAATGCGTTGAAGTACCAGTCTGGGTTACCAGCCTTCTTAGAGTTGTACTTGTCGCTCAATGTGTTAGCAGAAAGCTCAACGCCCAACTTAACGCGATCGCTTACGCGGAAGTCAACGTTAGCACCTACACGTGCAACGAAGCGAGTCTTTGTACCATCCCAAAGGTTCTCCAATGGCATAGAAGACTTGTCATAACCAGCGAGGTTAGCACCAGGAGTCTTCAAGATAGCAGCCTGTGCATCCTTAGCCTCGTCATTACCCCAAGCGATGTTAGCGCCGATACCACCGAATACGCCAACCTCAACCAAACGGTCTGGGTTATACTCGCAGAAGAGGTTTGTGAGGTTGAATGTAGCATCAACCATAGGAGCGATGTAGTTCCACTTCCACTTGTAAGTAGTAGAAACGCCATCAGATACAACCTTCTGACCTGCCTTGCTCTGCCATGTATTCAAAGAGAAGCGAGCACCTACAACCTTATTGAAGTTATAGCCGATGCCTACCTGTACATTTGGAGACAACAACTTACCGAAACCGATTTCACCCAATGTGTACTGGCCACCAACCTGTGCCTGAGCATACCAATGTGGAGTGAAGACATTAACAGTCTTATCTGCTTCCTGAGCTGACGCACTAACGCAACTCAAAGCAATAACACCTGACAGTAATACTTTATTTAATTTCATAATTTTAATTCTTATTTATTATATAATGTTTATATTAAGACTTGTAGAAGGCGGCAACAAGTGTCGCCATCTATTCGTTTCTTACATTACTCTACAGTGATATGATATTCCTTCTTTGCAGGAACGCCAGAGTAATCAACAGCCTCGTAAACGATAGTGTAGTCACCCTTAGCTGTAGCTGTGAACAATACCTTCTGAGTGCTACCAGCAAACTTCTTAGCAGGAGTTGTACGGTCCATCAAAGTAACCTTAGCACCAGCTGGGTTGCCCTTTACATATACAGACTTCTTGTAAGCAGGAGCGAGGAGCTCACCAGTCCAAGATGTAGCAACGAGAACAGTATAACCTGTACCTGTCATACGAGTACCGAGCTTACCCTTGAGTGTGCTCAAAGTATTCCAAGAATTTGTCTTGGTGCTCTTGTAAAGCATAGTAGGCTGCAACAACTGGTTAACATCAGAGATGTGACCATTGATCTTGTGGAGCAAGTTGTTTACTGGAGTGATTGCATTGTCCCACTTTGTAGCAGCGTTGGTGATAGCATCCTTAACTGGCTGCAACTGAGTACCAATCTGGTCATTGATAGAACCAATCAACTCATCGATTGTATTATCTGTTGTCTCAAAGATAAACAATCTCTCAGATTCCCCAACAGCAAGATTAGTATATGCATAACCACCCCATTCTGGAACGTATTGAAATACATCAGTATTCAAATTCCAAGAAGACAAATCCTTTGCAATCTTAGTATTCTTCAATGTATAAGTCTCACCATTAGAATTAGAGATGATTACGTCATTACCCTCTTCCCAGCAACGAATATTCTTTGAAGAAAGCATTGAGTACATCTTAATCTGCTTGCCATTCTCATTCTTAATCTGGAAGTCGAGAGCATCCATGAACTTACCCAACTTGTCAGACAAAGTAGGCAACATATACTTATCGAGAGCCAAACCAAGGTTCTTCAACTTCTGATTATCCTTCAAAGTATTGAAAGACAATGGCTTAACAGCGAATGCAGCCATATTGTAAGTAGGAGCAACAGCTGACTTCTTTACGAGTTCCATAGTCTCAGGATTCCACAAGTAGTACTCAGCCTTAACTGTGTATGCCTTCAGCTGATTGTTTACAGAGCTATAAAGAGCTGTAGCAATCTGGCTCAAATTCAAGCTAGACTCCTTAGGATTCTGCAACTTAGCAATGACATTCTTAGCAGCCTCCTTCAACTCACCCTTATTCAAAGAGAAGTCGTCATTAGCAGGATCAACAGCCTTTACAGGAATAGCATAGAAACCATTAGAAGAAACAGAAGCAGCCTTAGTGAAACCATAAGTCAACACTCTTGAAGTATTCTGAAGCTGACCAAGTTCGAAGCCCTTAGCCTCGTTACCCTGGCTATCAACCAACTTGAGGCTAGTAATACATCTAGGATCAATCTCTGTTGGGTTCAAAGAAACATAAATCTCACCAGCATTACCATCGTTCAAGAATTCACCCTTATTGACATCAAAACCGCGGTTAGTCTCAGCAGCTGTACCATAGAAAGAAGAAACCAAGTTCAACTGTGAGCCGATGAATGCAGCGTTGTAATAACCAAGAACAGGATTCTCTGTTGCATTGATAGCGATACTGTTGAGGTTCTTGTTGATAAGGAAGTCAAATGCCATATCATAGTTGTCCTGCAACTGCTGACGAGCATCAGCCTCATTAGAAATAGCCTCACCATTAGCTGTAATCTTCTCCATCAAAGCAGTCTTCAACTGCTGGCGAGCAGTCTCATCCGCACCTCTTAATTGCTCAATTTTCTGATTAAGGATTTCCGAAGCTGCAGAAACCTTTTCATCAGTATAAGCCTTAGAAGCAGCAATTGCAGCATCCAAAGAAGCATAGTCACCGAATTTTTCACCAAGTTCATCAATCAGACGCTTGTTCTCATTGATACGACCCTCAAGTGCAGTCTTGTCTGCAGCATGGTCAGCCTTTGTCTCCAATGTGTTGGTGATCTCAATCAACGCCTGCTTTTCCTTAGCGATAGCATCAGCCAGAGAAATGCTAGTGTTGTAAGCACTGTCGCTTTCGTGATCTGTACAAGATACGAAAGTGCTAGCTCCACCCACCAAGAGGGCAGAGAAGAGCAAAATACTAGTTAATTGTCTTTTCATTTTTTATAAAAAATTTAATTAAACTTATGTTGTCTAACTCATTATATTGAAGAAAGATTCGGCTCGACGATGCAGCCAGTGTATGTTGTTGACTTAGGTCTTGCCGTCACTCTCCTACTTTACTCATTCTTAGTTTCCAATTTTATCGTTACCAAAATGTATATATACCGCTGCAAAGGTAAAGCTTTTTTTTGAAATAAAATGTTTTTGCCCCATTATTTTTAGCAAAATGCCTTAAATTTTAAATATTTTAAGTATTCTTTCCCCATTTCTCCCCCTTTTCTCCCCCTTTTTACCGCAATGATAACGTTTTATGAAAAATATCCTTGTCAATACGATTGATTCATATCAATCCGTTTAGGAGAAAAAATATAGGGACTTACCAGCGAAAGTACTATATATATAATAAGGTGGTAAGAGGCTCGTAACGTATAATTTAGTTTAAATCCTGAACAATTCTTGTTATATCTAGGTAAAATTGTATCTTTACCGTGGAGAAAGTTATGTTCAGTACTGCTGAACTTATGTTCAACACTGCTGAACTTAAGTTCAACACTGCTGAACATAGATTCAGCATCACTGAACGGAGATTTTCTCTAATGATAAAGACTATTATCCTTAAGAGTACAGGTGAATGCATTTAAGGATGCAAGGTTATCTTTGGCGAACTCGCGGTTGTCTTCACATATCCACATGAAGGTCTGCAGCGTTATCGAGAACTCCACTACTATGGCGTCTGATGAAGCGAGAGATGGTTCATCAAATGAGTAGTGACATTCTGGGGTACATGAGCCACCACAGAAGTAGATACTCATGAGAGAACGGATAATTTCGCTGTACAGATAACCGAACGATCTACTCCTTAGACTGAGGGTCGAGTCGATTACAGATGACAATGTGGAGTCAAATTGCTTCACGACCCGAAAATATTCCTCCAAAAGGAGAGAATTTCTCAGATTTTATTTGTATCTTTGCCATGTCTATCGTTGAATTCTCTTGTTTGTTTTGCAACACTAAGATAAGTGAATTCTTCGACATGACAAAATTCTGGGCAACTTTTTGTTGCTCAGGTACTTAAAAAGTTTAAGTTATAATAGTGTTGCGGAATTAAGGTTCAATATCAAAATATTAGAGTAATGGCATATGACAGATAACAATAAACCTCACTTCGTCATCTCCAAAAATTTTCATGGAGATAACGAATACATAGAATGGCTGCGAGAGATTAAAAGCCGCTATCAAGCGGTTCGCAGTCGTGTGGCATTACAAGCCAATTATGGAGCTTTGGAGTTCAATTGGCTCTTGGGACGCGACATTGTACAAAAGCAAGCAGAGGCAAGATGGGGTTCGGGGGTTGTCAATCAACTTAGCCTTGACCTTAGAGAAGCCTATCCTGATGTGAAAGGTTTCTCGGCTCGTAACCTTTATTATATGAAAGGGTGGTATGAGTTTTATATGGCTGATAACAATCATAAGGAGATTTTGCACCAACTAGGTGCAAAATTACAAATGACTGAAAATCAGAACCCTATAAAATTGCACCAACTAGGTGCAGAATTTGTTTCCCTGGATAGAATCTCCTCTATTGTTGATGAAGGAGGTATGCTCCCAATCTTTGGGATTGTTCCTTGGAAGCATCACGTGCTGCTTACGTCAAAATGCAAATCCGTAGAAGAAGCGTTCTACTATATGGCACGCATAATAGATGAGGGGCTTAGCAAACGTGAATTGGAAGATGTTATAGACAATGGTGATTTTGGCAAGCAAGGAAAAGCCATAACTAACTTTACTTCTCAACTGCCCACATATCAAAGCCAACTTGCAGCAAGTGTATTGAAAGACCCATACAGGCTTGACTTTCTTATGTTGGAGAGAGGATACAATGAACGAGATTTGGAGAATGCCATAGCAAAAGACATAACTCGCTTTTTGCTTGAACTGGGTAATGGATTTACCTATGTCGGCAGACAGCCCGAACTTGTAGTTGGCAATGAAGGATATTTCCCCGATTTGCTTTTTTATCATATTCGTCTTCGTTGCTATGTTGTTATTGAATTGAAAGTGGTAGATTTCAAGCCCGAATTTGCAGGTAAGCTGAACTTTTATGTAGCAGCATGCAATAAGTTGCTTCGCCAACCAGAAGATAACCCTACCATTGGCCTTCTGCTTTGCAAGTCAAAAGATCAAACTAAAGTTGAATGGGCTTTTGATAGCATACAGAATCCTATGGGTGTGGCTACTTACGAAGGAATTAAAATAAAAGACAAACTACCTTCAGTAGAAGAACTGAAAAAACGCCTTGACCTGGTGGAGCAGGAGCTCAGAGAATATAAAGAAAGTGAGGAGGCTTCTGCAAAGGACGGAAATTACACATCCAATCAAGAAACAAAATAGCTGTGTTATCTTGTATTTCTATGCTTGAGTCCGCTTTAATAAATGTATAAAATCATATGGTTGGGGCAAACTGGGGCTCCCAGAGCACCCATCCCCTAATGCCAAAATAATAAGGAAGTTTAAGTAGTGATTCTCTGGACATCGCCAGATGGCTCTGCAAACGCTTCCATATAGCCCAGAAAAGGGCAAAAAGAGTTCTTTGACTTGTTGTAGTCTGGAAAATCATCAGTCTGATGAAGTTCATCCACATACATCTGGAGCATGCCCACATGACGTGCTTAACAAGTCCCCGATAGTATTTGGCTTTGCTGTCTGTAGAGATTCGCCATTTGTCCTTGTTCTTCGTGACAGGAAGCACCTCTCCGGTGGCTTTGTCCACGACAGTGAGTTGGTGGAAGGCTGCTAAGGAAATAACCAGCCAATAACAAGGCGGTACTTGACAGTCTGGTGGGCTGAACTAAATTTGCTAAGGAAAAACAAGGGAGGATGAAGGGTATGGGATGGATTATAGCAGTAACTACTCAGCACCCCTATGGGCATGAGTAGTTACCTCAGAGAATGGTTTTAAGCTTTCTTCAGGCGTTCTATTTTTTCTGGCGATAAACCTGTGGCTTGTATTATTTGAGCGATAGGAACCCCTAAGGTCAGAAGATTTCTTGCGATTTCCTGGCTCTTGCTTAATTCGCCTTCAGCTCTTCCTTTTTCCATTCCTTCTTCCATTCCTTTTTCCATTCCTTTCTGATATCTGTCATCCAGGAGGGTTCTTTCAACACTTACCGAATCCCAGAATTTATTATAGGCACGGAGCTCTGCATCTGTAAAGCCGGAAACTTCAAGATCTTCTACGGCTTTTCCTATCTCCGGATCATTAAGCAGGTCGGCAGGAATCTCCTTTGTATTGGAATTGATTTCTGTAAGGAAACGCAGCCACAAGACCATCATGCGCTTGTCTGCAATGGAATGAGGTGTGAACTTAGGGAGTTCTATGAAGGTGAAATGCAAGCCCTCGATGATCTTATTGCTGTCCTTGTCGTGCACAATGCTGTAGTTGTGGATGAAATCTGGAGTATCATGCGCAAAGATTTCATTCACAAGATTCAGGGAATATACTGGTTGGAGTTCGCTGTATTTTCCTCCTTTTTTAGCCTGACTCACATAGAGCTTGGATGCATTGAACAATACTCGCTGCTGGAATGCGTCTGACCATTCCATCTGCATTTCCACGCAGAATTTCCTGCCTCTAATGTCGGTGCAGAGTACATCTACTATGATATTCTTGCCTCCTTCGAGCTGAGGCACAAGTTCTGTTGGCAGATACTCTATCTCGTTAATCTGCTCTTCTTCGCTGAGTGGCAGGAGGGCGTTCAGGAGGCTGATCAGTCTTGCGGGATGATTGCCGAATATCTTCTTGAACGTGAGGTCTGCCTTTGGATCTAAGTACTTCATAACCATTCTGTTTAAAAACGATACCGCAAAGTTACGACTTTATTTCCAAACATGCAAGCTTTTTCTGTGATTTTTTATAAGAATGAAGTTGGAATAGGCCATGCCATACAAAGAATAGCAGAATTAGAGGAAGGCAGCAACTTGGAGTTCAAGGAATCGACAGGACAGTTAGACCGCTCGATGGAAACGTTGTGTGCTTTTCTCAATGGTGATGGTGGAAGGAGTTTTCGGCAAATTCTCACATTTTCCTAAGGAGTTTTGCTGAGTTTGGTGAATAGAAAGCTACTTTCAAAAATACTCTTCACAAACACAGCATAACTAATTGTATATAAGAAGATTGCGCGCGTGAAGAGTAGCAAGGCACTCTTCACCACTCTTCACCACTCTTCACGTCTCGTCACCCTGTATTTTTTGAGGCTCCGAAATCATTCCTTACTCCCTGCTTCAGCCATCATTGAAGACCGGCGCTAGGCATCATTGAAGGCTGAGCTTCGTGATAAGTAAGCGGCTCAGCGTTTATCCTTTTGCACAAGGTGAAGAGTGGTGAAGAGTGGTGCGTCACTCTTCACCTCTCGCAACCCCTGTGTTTATCGGGGTTTCAGACGATTTTGTGAAGAGTGAAGAGTGAAATCAAGAGTAGGCTTTTTACGAGCCAAACGGCTCTGGCTGCAACCATATCCCAAATCAAGATGATAGTCCTGCCCAAATTTTCCTCCCGATGTATTATTTAGTGCCTGGCAATGGCAAGATATTGCCCCAGTAGAGGGCAATATCTTGCCGTAACCAGACAATAAACTGAAGGAGGCTCTTTTCAAAGGCTTATAACCCCAAATCTTGCATCAAAGTCTGGTTTGCTTCGAACAGATCGGTGAAGAGTGTGTGAAAAAAGGGAGGCTCACCTCATCACAAGGTTTACCTCCCTACACTTATAGTTAAAAATAACCGAATATTACTTGTTCAGGAACTTATCTACCTGAGCAGCAATCTTTCTGCCGCTTGCCATCGCACGAACCACCAGAGAAGCTCCGCTGGCTGCATCACCTGCTACGAATACATTCTCGGCAAACTCGGGCTGCTGTGGCTTCAAGAAGCCCATTGCCAGGAATACTGCCTCTGCCTTGATAATCTCCGGCTCGCCTGCCTCCACCATCAATGGGCGACCACCTTCTGGATTTGGCTTCCAGTCGATAGGCTGAACCTTCACACCTGTCAGCTTGCCGTTCTTTCCCAGGAACTCCAGAGAGTTGATGTTCCAGCGGCGGGTACAGCCTTCCTCATGACTGGATGTAGTCTTCAGGGTGCGAGGCCAGTTTGGCCAAGGATTTTTAGGATCCTCAGGACCCTCTACCGGCTTAGGCATGATTTCAATCTGGGTTACGCTCTTGCAACCCTGGCGATGAGCCGTACCGATACAGTCGGAACCCGTATCACCACCACCGATTACCAATACATCCTTGCCCTTGCAGTTAACCAGTTCGTCCTTGGAGAACTCCATACCGGCGAGGATACGGTTCTGCTGAGAAAGCAGTTCGAGGGCGAAATAAACACCCTTCAGCTCTCTTCCAGGAATCTTCAGGTCGCGGGCTGTCGGCGTACCGGTAGATACCACGTAGGCATCGAAGCCTTCCGGCAACTTGGTAACGTCAATCTGCTGATTGTATCTGAACTCGATGCCCTCCTCTTCGAGAAGATGGAGACGGCGGTCGATGATGCTCTTGTTGAGCTTGAAGTTTGGAATACCGTAACGCAACAGACCACCGGCATTCTCACGTGCCTCGAAGACTGTTACCTTATATCCCTTGTGGTTCAACTGGTTGGCAGCTACCAATCCTGCAGGACCGGCACCGATGACAGCCACCGTCTTGCCGTTACGCTCCGGAATCTCAACATGCACATAATCCTCAGAGAAGGCGTGCTCCACGATGGCACACTCATCCTCACGGTTGGTGGTTGGCTCATGATCCATGAGATTCAGGATACAAGCCTTCTCACAGAGTGCAGGACAGATGCGTCCTGTGAACTCCGGGAAGTCGTTGGTGGAATTGAGAAGTCGGTAAGCCAACTCCCAGTCGCCCTTGTAGAGGGCATCGTTCCACTCCGGTGCCTTGTTGCCCAGCGGACAAGCCCAGTGGCAGAAAGGCACGCCACAATCCATGCAACGGGAAGCCTGCTGTCGGCGGTCGTTGCTATTCAATGTCTGTTCTACCTCGCTGAAATCGAGGATTCTATCGTGAATTGGTCTATAACCTGCTTCCTTGCGAGGTATAGTCAAAAATGCTTTTGGATTTCCCATCTTTTTTTTCTAATTTTAAAATTAGTAATCGCGCTGCATATCCGCAATCTTCTGCTGCAACTTCTTTACCTGCTCCTCCTGGAGAACTCGCTTGTACTCGATTGGCACTACCTGGATGAAATCCTCTACATAGTGGTTCCAGTCATCGAGCATGGTACGGGCAAGCTTACTGCCGGTGTAGAGATAATGCTGACGGATCAGCTCGTGCAACTCCTTGCGATAGGTGCTGTCCTCCACGAGGTTGATCTCCACCATATCCATGTTACAGAAGTAATCGAAGTTGTGGTTCTTATCCCATACATAGGCAACACCACCACTCATACCAGCGGCGAAGTTACGACCGGTTTCACCGAGCACTACTACTCTACCGCCCGTCATATACTCGCAGCAGTGGTCGCCAGCACCCTCAATCACGGCGATGGCACCGGAGTTACGAACACCAAAGCGCTCGCCTACCTTACCATTGATATACAACTCACCGCTTGTGGCACCATACAGACCGGTGTTACCGGCGATGATGTTATCCTCGGCAGAGAAGTTGCTGCGGATAGGAGGAAGGATGGAAATACGACCTCCTGAAAGTCCCTTGGCGAAATAGTCATTGGTCTCACCTTCGAGCTTGAAATCTACTCCCTTGACCAGGAAGGCACCGAAGCTCTGACCTGCTGAACCCTTGAACTTCACGTTCACGGTCTTGTCTGGAAGACCAGCCTCACCATATTTCTTGGCAATCATACCGCTCAGCATCACACCGGCAGCACGGTCGGTATTCTTGATGGCAAAATCGAGGTTCACTTCTTCCTGGTTCTCGATGGCACGCTGTGCACCACGAATCAACTGCTGGTCGAGCACATTGTCGAGGTCATGGATCTGCTCGGTAGTATGATAGAGTGAGCAATGACCAGTCTCACGATGCAAGAGACGAGAGAAGTCGAGCAAGTCTGCCTTCTCCTCGATACTCTTAGCCACCTCAGGATCTAAGGCATCAGCACCCTCGGTAGGAACAATCTCCTCATCCTTCTTGCGGACGATGAGCTCGGTATGACCGATGATATCGTTCAAAGAGGTGTAACCCATCTCTGCCAGATACTCACGAACCTCCTCGGCGAGGAAGCGGAAGTAGTTGATAAGATACTTGTAGCTGCCACGGAAGTGCGCACGGAGCTTAGGATCCTGTGTGGCAACACCCATAGGACAGGTATTCAGGTTACACTTACGCATCATGACACAACCCAAAACGATGAGGGCTGCCGTACCGAAACTGAATTCCTCAGCACCGAGCAGAGCCATCAGGATGATGTCACGACCGCTCTTCAACTGACCATCCACCTGCAGGCGAACCTGACCACGAAGACCATTCTTCACCAGAGTCTGCTGGGTTTCAGAAAGTCCGATTTCAGGAGAGATACCTGCGAAACGCATGCTGGATGCTGGGCTGGCACCTGTACCACCCTCGGCACCAGAGATGACGATGAGGTCTGCCTTCGCCTTAGCCACACCGGCTGCGATGGTACCCACACCACTCTCTGCTACCAGTTTTACAGAGATAGCCGCCTTAGGGTTCACATTTTTGAGGTCGAAGATGAGCTGAGCCAAATCCTCGATACTGTAGATATCGTGATGAGGTGGAGGAGAAATCAGACTGATGCCAGGGATAGAGTGACGGGTCTTGGCGATGACCTCGTTGACCTTGAAGCCAGGCAACTGACCACCCTCACCCGGTTTAGCACCCTGTGCCACCTTGATCTGGATTTCCTCTGCATTTACCAAATATTCTGTTGTCACACCGAATCGACCGGAAGCCACCTGCTTGGTCTTGCTGGAAAGGCTGATGCCATCCTGTGTAGAATGGAATCGCTCGTTATCCTCACCACCTTCACCGGTATTGCTTCGGGCACCGAGGGCGTTCATGGCGAGTGCCATTGCCTCGTGAGCCTCCTTAGAGAGGGCACCGAAACTCATCGCACCGGTAACGAAGTGCTTCACAATTTCCTCTACTGGCTCTACCTTGTCGATAGAGATAGGATTCTTGCGGAAGCTGAAGAAGTCGCGGATGAAGATAGGCTCCTGCTTATCGTCAACGAGATGTGTATATTTCTTGAAGAGATCGTAATCGCCCTTGCGGGTTGCGAGCTGCAGGGTGGCGATGGTCTCTGGGTTCCAAGCGTGCTTGATACCATCCTTGCGGTAGTGGAACTGTCCCATACTTGGCAGGAAGTCGAGCTTCTTGGTCTCGAATGCCTTGTCGTGCAGGCGGATGGCATCACGGGCGATGGTCTCGAGCCCGATACCGCCGATGGTGCTCACCTCTGTTCCGAAGTAGCTCTTCAGCAGGCTCTCGCTCAAACCGATGCTCTCGAAGATCTTGGCACCACGATAGCTTCGGATGGTAGAGATACCCATCTTAGCCATAATCTTGAACAAGCCCTTCTTCACAGCCTTGATGTAGTTCTGCTCGGCTGTATGGTAATCCTCCTGAATCTTTCCCTTCTTGACCAGGTCGTCGAGGATGGCGTATGTCAAGTATGGACAGAGGGCTGATGCACCGTAACCCAGCAACAGGGCTGCATGCATTACCTCACGAATCTCACCGCTCTCAACGATGAGGGCAGTCTGCACACGCTTGCCGGCATCAATCAGATAATGATGTACGGCACTCACGGCGAGCAATGATGGGATGGCGGCATGGGTCTCGTCCACGCCACGGTCGGAGAGGATGATATAGTTGTAACCATCATCCACGCTCTGGGCTGCCTGCTTGCAGAGTTCATCCAGAGCCTCATGCAGTCCTTCTTCGCCCTTGGCGGTTTCGAAGAGCATGTGGAGCTTTACGGTATTGAATCCCTTGTAGCGGATATTCTGAAGGATATCCAGCTGGGTATTGGTCAGGATAGGATGTGGCAGACGGACCATCTTGCAGTTGCTCTCGTCTGGGTTCAGAATGCCAGAACCTACTCTACCGATATACTCGGTAAGACTCATCACGAGGTTCTCACGGATGGAGTCGATGGCAGGGTTGGTAACCTGAGCAAACTGCTGACGGAAGTAGTTGAAGAAGATCTGTGGCTGGTCGGAAAGTACGGCAAGCGGGGTATCATTACCCATGGATGCTGTAGGCTCCTGACCCTTGGTAGCCATCGGGATGATGGTACCGTCGATGTCTTCCTCGCCAAAACCAAACTCCAATTCCTTGCGAGTAAGGTTTTCCACACCATTTTCCACCTTTCGTCCGCTGCGCAGCTTTTCCAGTTCAATACGGTTGGTGTTCAGCCACTGGCGGTAAGGATGCTGCTCAGCCAGGCGCTCCTTGATTTCGCCATCATAATAGATCTTGCCTTCCTGGGTATCAATCAGGAGGATCTTACCCGGCTGCAAGCGTCCCTTCTCGGCAATCTCGGTTGGGTCGAAATCCATCACACCTACCTCAGAAGCCACAACCATCATATCGTTCTTGGTGATGGTGTAGCGGGCAGGACGCAGACCGTTTCTATCGAGCATACCACCGGCATAGCGGCCATCGCTGAAGAGCAGGGCGGCAGGACCATCCCATGGCTCCATCAGGATAGAGTGATACTCATAGAAAGCCTTCAGATCCTCAGAGATAGGGTTCTTGTCGTTGAAGCTCTCTGGCACCATCACAGCCATGGCGTGAGGCAATGACAGACCGCTCATCACGAAGAACTCGAATACATTGTCGAGGCTGGCTGAGTCACTCATATCAGGCTGAACGATAGGAGATATCTCACGGATATCGCCCAGAGCCTCACTGCTCAACACACTCTCACGAGCCTTCATCCAGGCACGGTTACCACGGATGGTGTTGATCTCACCATTGTGGGCAAGGAGACGGAATGGCTGAGCCAGACTCCATGTTGGGAAGGTGTTGGTAGAGAAGCGGGAGTGAACCAAAGCCAGACCACTTGTAAAATAATTATTAGTCAAGTCAGGATAGTACTGACGCAGCTGAAGGCTGCTCAACATACCCTTATATACGATGTTCGAATTAGACAACGAACAGATATAGAAATCAGGATCGCTGACACGTTTCTCGATGCGCTTGCGGATGAGATAGAGGATGCGCTCAAAGACAGGCACCTTATCATCTGTCACACCTGTAATGAACACCTGTTTGATGGCAGGTTCATTGCTCAATGCAGCCTCACCCAGACAGTCTGGATTGGTAGGTACATTGCGGAGATGCATCAACTGAAGTCCCTCACGTTCAATCTCTTCGATCATAATAGAGAGGATATCCTGCTGTTTCTTCTCATCCTTAGGCAAGAAGACGAGACCTGTACCATATTTTCCCTTTTCCGGTACAGGGATACCCTGAAGAAGAATAAACTCATGTGGAATCTGGAGCATGATACCGGCACCATCACCCGTCTTGTTATCGGCACCCTCAGCACCACGATGGCGCATATTCTCGAGGACCTTCAAGGCGTTATCGACCAGCTCATGACTCTTGTTACCGTGGATATTCACCACCATACCTACGCCACACGCATCGTGTTCATAGGCAGAACTGTACAATCCTTTTTCCATTTCTTGTTCGTTTTATATCGGTTATTTCTAACTATTTTATTATTGATATGCTTGTTCATGAACTCCCGCTACGGCTCTACCGCTAGGGTCGTTCTGGTTCTTGAATGAGGCATCCCAGGCAAGGGCTTCGGCAGTAGAGCAGGCTACGCTTGGCACGCTAGGCACGCTCTTGGCAGCGCTGTCGCTTGGGAAATGCTCGGCGAAAATAGAGCGATAATAATACTCCTCCTTGTTCTGTGGAGGATTGATAGGGAATCGCTCGGCAGCATGCGCCATCTGCTCATCGCTGACGGCTGATGCGGTAATCTGCTTCAGGGTATCAATCCATGAATAACCCACACCATCGGAGAACTGCTCCTTCTGTCGCCATGTTACTTCTTCAGGAAGCAGATCGGCAAATGCCTCACGAACTACCTTCTTCTCGATGGTCTTGTCAGGACACATCTTCAAAACCGGGTTCATACCCATGGCTACATCCAGGAACTCCTTGTCGAGGAAAGGCACACGGCCCTCAATGCCCCATGCTGCCAGACTCTTGTTGGCTCTCAGGCAATCGTAGAGATAGAGTTTGCCGAGCTTGCGCACGGTTTCCTCATGGAAAGCCTTGGCATCCGGTGCCTTGTGGAAGTAGAGATAACCTCCGAACACCTCGTCGGCACCCTCGCCGGAAAGTACCATCTTGATACCCATGCTTCGGATGACTCTCGCCAGGAGATACATCGGGGTAGAAGCACGAACGGTGGTCACATCGTAGGTCTCGATGAAATAGATGACATCACGGATGGCATCCAGACCCTCCTGGATGGTGTAGTTGATTTCGTGATGCACGGTTCCGATGTGCTCGGCAACCAATCGTGCCTTTGCCAAATCAGGCGCACCCTTCAAGCCCACGGCAAAGGAGTGCAATCGTGGCCAGTAAGCCTTGGTTTCGCCACCATTCTCCACACGGGTAGAAGAATATTTCTCGGCTATGGCAGAGATGACGGAAGAATCGAGACCACCACTCAGCAATACGCCGTAAGGAACATCGCTCATCAACTGGCGCTTGACAGAAGCCTCCAGGGCATCGTGAATCTCCTTCACCGCAGCCTTTTCCTGAGGTTCCGCATCCTTCAACTGGGCTTCAGCCTTCTTCTTATCATCAATCTGATATTTCTTCTGCATGGCAGCGTACTCAAACCAATCACGGGTATAGTAACGCTTCATGCCAGGGTTCTTGCTATAGTAATAATGACCTGGAAGGAATGGCTCGTAGTGGTCGCACTGACCTTCCAGAGCCTTCAACTCGCTTGCCACCAACACTTTTCCATCTTTATCATAACCAATATAAAGAGGAATGACACCGATAGGGTCGCGGGCGATGAGGAATTCATCACGCTCAGCATCGTAAAGGGCGAAGGCAAAGATACCGTTCAGCTCTTCAAGCATCTTGGAGATACGGGCGTGGAGCGCATCCTCACCTTTATATATTAAGGTATCAAAGTCGGAATCTGCTCGCATCTCACGATAGAGAGAAAGAATCACCTCGCAGTCGGAACCGGTCTGATACTGGTATTTACCGGCAAAACGGGCACGGATATTCTGATGATTATAAATCTCACCGTTTACGGCAAGCACCTGTTTTTTGTCTGGTGCAAACAAAGGTTGGCGACCACTTTCCGGGTCAACAATGCTCAGACGCTCATGTGCCAGGATAGCAGAACCACCACAGTAGATTCCGCTCCAGTCTGGTCCGCGATGGCGAATCTTCTGACTCATACGAAGCGCTTGCTGTCGCAATTCAGGAGTCTGCTCCTGAATATTGAAGATAGATACGATTCCACACATAATATCTTTTCCTTTCTTTTACGGTTATTTTTATCTCTTTTCACCTAAAGCAAATAACATTTTGTTATGTTTCGGCTGCAAAATTACTACTTTCTGTCAACATACGAAAGATTTTCATTACCTTTTGTCTTAAGAAAAGGAAAGTAATTACACATCAGCACGTATTAACACGTTTAAACTTTCATTTTGAAAGTACAAGCAATATTATTTATTTCAAAATAACACAAAGAGAGAAAAACAAGATAGGAGTGTACATTTACGTTTATTGGGGGATTACAAATCCCCCGGTATTTATAGGTCGAACCTTTTTTTACGGCGGATTGCAAATCCGCCGGAACGCCTAACGGGTTTACGCTCTTGGAGACAATCCCCCACGTATTGGGCAAAACCCGTGAGGCATCTCGACAGATTTGAAATCCGTTAGGCGTTCCGGCGGATTTGAAATCCGCCGTCTAAAAAGGTTCGACCACCCCTGGAGGGATTTGCAATCCCCCATCAATACAATGAAAGTTTAGTTAAAAAATATATAGAATAGTGCCGTTTTTCCCAATTTTTTAGTATCTTTGCAACATTATTGTGTTTTATTACAAATAACCTAATTTATTCAATTATTCCGTAGATGTTACTATAGCATTATGAGAAAGAGAATTATAAATCTTTTAATGATGACCTGCGTGCTAGCCGGCGGCTACTCTCAGGCATCGCTTGCTCAACAAGCAAAGTCGGGCAAGCTAACCCAGTTTGTCAACCCTCGAATCGGAACAGGTGGACATGGACACGTTTTCCTCGGAGCCAACGTTCCGTTCGGATATGTCCAGTTAGGTCCTACAGAACCATCCCGCGGATGGGACTGGTGCTCCGGCTATCATCATTCTGACTCCATCCTCATCGGTTTCGGACACCAGCACCTGAGCGGTACCGGTATCGGCGACCTGGGCGACGTGGCTTTTCTGCCCGTAGTAGATGGCAACCAGAAACAAATAAAGTTCAGTCACGACAACGAGAACGTGCGCCCTGGATACTATGCAGTCAAACTGCAGCAGCCTAATGTATGGGTAGAGCTGACCGCTACCCAACGTGCCGGTTTCCAGCGCTATACTTTCGGTGCTGATGCACAGCAGGCACAGCTGGTACTCGACCTGAAGCAGGGTATCGGTTGGGATGGAGCCAAGGACTTCAATGTAGATAACACCACAGCTACCACCGTGGCTGGTCACCGTTTCTCCAAGGGATGGGCGAACGACCAGAAGGCTTTCTTCTTCGCAGAATTCTCCCAGCCTGTTACCGTGAAGCCACTGGGCACCGGCAGATGGCTGATTACCGCTGCTGATGTCACCAAGCCATTGTTGGTAAAGACCGGCTTGTCGGCTGTGAGCGCAGAGAACGCCAAGCTGAACCTGGAGAAGGAGATTCCGGGCTGGGATTTCCGTCAGGTAGTAGCTGATGCAGATGCTGCCTGGAACAAGGAATTGGCTAAGGTGAACATCGAGACCAGCGATTCTACCTCCCGCCGCATCTTCTACACAGCCATGTATCATACCATGACCGCCCCATCTGTCTTCTCAGACGTCAACGGTCAGTATCGCGGTGCCGACGGCAAGGTCTATGACGGCAACTTCACCAATTATACCACCTTGTCACTCTGGGACACCTATCGTGCAGCTCATCCATTGATGACCATGATCCATACCGACATGTTGCCAGATATGGCTAGCACCTTCATCAACATCTATCGCCAGCAGGGCAAGTTGCCAGTATGGCATCTGATGGGTAACGAAACCAACTGTATGGTGGGCAACCCTGGCATTCCAGTTCTTGCCGACATGGTACTGAAGGGCTATGTGAAGGATAAGGAAGGAGCCTACGAGGCGATGAAGAAGTCGGCTATGCTCGATGAGCGTGGCATGGGATTGCTCAAGAAGCATGGTTATCTGCCATACGACAAGGAGCCTACCAAGGAAACCGTTGCCAAGGGCTTGGAATATGCGCTGGCTGATGCCTGCGTGGCAAAGGTGGCTCGCATGCTGGGAAAGAAGGAAGATGCCAAGTACTTCGAGAACAGATCAAAGGCTTACTGCAAGTACTTCGACAAGGAGACCGGCTTTATGCGCGGTCTGAGTTCTGACGGCAAGTTCCGCGTTCCTTTCAACCCATTCTCTGCAGAGCATCGTGAAGATGACTATACCGAGGGAAATGCATGGCAATATACCTGGCTGGTGCCTCATGATGTTCACGGACTCGTGAAGCTCTTCGGCAATGAAAAGAAGTTCGTGACCAAGCTCGACTCTCTCTTCATCGTTACCGGTGAGATGGGTGCCAATGCTTCTCCAGATATCTCAGGTCTGATTGGTCAGTATGCTCATGGCAACGAGCCTAGCCATCATGTTCTCTATATGTACAACTATGTAGGTCAGCCTTGGAAGGCTGCCCGTCTGCTCAGACAGACCCTGGACGAGATGTACAAGGATGACTTCGACGGTTTGAGCGGCAACGAAGACGTAGGCCAGATGTCAGCATGGTATGTGCTTTCTTCCGTAGGTCTCTATCAGGTTGAGCCAGCAGGCGGCAAGTACATCATCGGCAGTCCTATCTTCGACAAGGCTGAACTGAACGTGGGCAAGGGCAAGACCTTCAACATCGTCTGCAAGAACAACAGCAAGGAAAACATGTACGTACAGTCTGTGAAGTTGAACGGCAAGCCATACAGCAAGTCATACATCATGTACAACGACATCATGAAGGGCGGCACCCTCGAACTGCAGATGGGCAACCAGCCATCGAAGTGGGGAACCCGTCCTGCCGACCGTCCATAAGAATCAAGCACTAACTAACAAAACATATAAATAATGAGAAAGACTATTTTAACATTGGCTCTTCTTGCCTCTATGAGCGCTATGGCTCAGGAGAATGCTGAGGTAGATGTGCATGCACGCTATACCAAGGTGGTAACCCCAGTGAATGGCAAATACGAGTCAAAGCGTCCTCCTGTAGAGGACCGTCTCTTCACTTCTACAGCAGTAGAGAAGAAGATCAAGGAAGTACAGAAAATCCTGAAGAAGAATCCAAAGCTGGCGTGGATGTTTGCCAACTGCTATCCTAACACCCTGGAGAGTACCGTTCACTACCGTGTGCTCGAAAATGGTGATGATGATACATTCGTATATACCGGTGATATTCCAGCCATGTGGCTCCGCGACTCAGGTGCCCAGGTATGGCCTTACGTAGCCCTCGCCAACAAGGACGAGAAGTTGAAGAAGATGCTGAAGGGTGTGATTCTCCGCCAGTTGAAGTGCATCAACATCGACCGCTACGCCAATGCCTTCAATGACGGTCCTACCGGTGCCGGCTGGCAGAAAGACCGCACCAAGATGCAGCCGGATGTATTCGAGCGCAAATATGAGATCGACTCCTTCTGCTACCCTATCCGTCTGGCCTACGAATACTGGAAGGTAACAGGCGATGACTCTATTTTCGGCGAAGTATGGATGAAGGCTATCGAGAATATCCTGAAGACCTTCCACGAGCAGCAGCGCAAGGTGACAGCCAAGGCTTATCACTTTACCCGTGTTTCTGACCGTGCCTTCGATACCATCGGTTGGGACGGCTTCGGTGCTCCGGTAAAACCAGTAGGACTGATCGCTTCTATGTTCCGTCCTTCTGATGATGCCACCATCCTTCCATTCCTGATTCCATCCAACTTCATGGCAGTTTCTTCCATGAACAAGGCAGCAGAGATTTTGAAGCACGTGGCAGAGAAGGATGCAGCAAAGAAAGATGCAGCCTTGAAGATTGCGCAGGATTGCAGCAGTCTTGCCGATGAGGTACATACTGCTCTGCAGAAGTATGCTATCTACAACCATCCTAAGTATGGAAAGATCTATGCTTACGAGGTAGATGGTTTCGGCAACCAGCTCCTGATGGACGATTCCAACGTTCCTTCTCTCCTGGGTATGGGATATATGGGTGATGTTCCTATGAACGACCCTATCTACCAGAACACCCGCCGTTTCGTTTGGAGTGAGGACAATCCTTGCTTCTTCCGTGGCAAGGCTGGCGAAGGTATCGGTGGTCCACACATCGGTTACGATATGCCTTGGCCTATGTCTATCATGATGAAGTGCTTCACCGCACAGAGCGATGACGAGATCCGCTTCTGCATGAAGATGCTGTTGAATACGGATGCCGGTATGGGATTCATCCATGAGTCTTTCCACAAGGACGATGCTTCTAAATACACCCGTCCTTGGTTCGCATGGCAGAACACCCTCTTCGGAGAGTTGGTCATCAAGCTGATCAATGACGGCAAGGCAGACTTGCTGAACAACCTGTAATACACATTATTATATATAAAGAAAATGCCGATAGTTCCAGCGAACTATCGGCATTTATATTTATGCTAACTGAAAAAATGACCTCACTTTATGGCTGCAGGGTGAAACCTACTACCAGATAAGCTTTCTCTGTGCTAGGGTTAGCTGCTACCTGAGCAAAGACAGGAACAGAGAAGGAATCGGTAATCTTGATATCCTTGGTAGCCTTGACACCTACGTGGGTTACGGCAAAACCGTTGGCATCACCATAGAAGGTAGTGGCAAATGGCACAGCACCAATGCTTGCCTCCCAATCGCAGCCACCCAACTTGAATGGAGCGGTAGCCTCGAGATAAGATGAATAAGCACGGTCGCCATCCTTGTTGACTCCATCGTTGCCGGCGAAGTTGGTGTACCAGTTCAAGGCAAGCGGACCGAAGTCATAGCCTACATTTGCCTCGAAAACATGAGAAGTTTCGTGAGCCTTGTAAGCGAAATACTTCTCGTTAGGAGAGTTGAACCAGTAATCGGTTACGCCGATATGGAAACCACCAGTCTCGTATGCCAAGGTAAGATCAAACTCCTTGGTATCTTCCGGCTGAGAAAGACCTACACTTCCCCAGGCAGTAAGAGACAATCCCTTGTATCCGATACCCAAGGTAGGCTGCAGGGAAACGGCTCCCAAATCCTGACCACGCCAGTAGTACTGGCTAACGATATCAGCACCGATAGAAGTTTCTACCTCGTCCTGTGCCATGGCAGCAGGAGCAAAAGCCATCAAACCGAGTGCCAACGCACCCATCTTCTTCATATCTAAAATCTTCTTCATAATCTCTCTTTTTATGTGATACATTCCTGTTTTAAAAAGTTTTGGCTGCAAAATTACGAATAATAATTTTGCCTACCAAAACTTTTATCAATAATCTCTCTCGTCAATATATGAAAGTACTTTAGTTGTAGCAGCTCTCACCATGCTCGTAGATATCGAGACCTTCCTCCTCGATTCGCTTGTCAACACGGAGACCACAGATCTTCTTGATACCCCAGAAGAGGATGATACCTGTTGCAGCTGCCCAAAGGTCGATGCAGAGGATACCGAAGCACTGAGCTCCGAAGAAACCGAAACCGCCACCGTAGAAGGCACCGCCATCGAGGGCGAAGAGACCTGTCATCAAGGTACCGAAGATACCACATACACCATGTACAGAGCTAGCACCTACAGGGTCATCAATATGAAGCTTGGTATCGATGAACTCGATAGAGAATACCAGGATGATACCTGCCAGAAGACCAATGATGGCTGAACCCAATGGACTAACCAAGTCGCAACCGGCTGTGATAGCTACCAAACCTGCCAAGATACCATTCAATGTCAATGAGAATGATGGCTTACCATACTTGATCCAAGATGTAAACATAGTACCCAAACCACCGCAGACAGCAGCCAGGTTGGTGGTCAGGAATACGTGGCTGATAGCAACACGGTTAACCTCACCAGAAGCAGCGAGCTGAGAACCAGGGTTGAATCCAAACCATCCGAACCAGAGGATGAATACACCGAGGGCAGCAGCCATCAGGTTGTGACCAGGGATAGCCATGCTCTTGCCGTTGCGGTACTTACCCAAACGAGGACCTAAGCAGATAGCACCTACAAAGGCGAGGACACCACCAACACTATGTACAATGGCAGAACCTGCAAAATCATGGAAGGCAGCACCAAAGGTGTCCATCATAAATGAACCGGCATCAGCATTGCAAAGCCAGCCGCCACCCCATGTCCAGTGACCTTCTACAGGGTAGATAATCAATGAGATGAAGAATGAATAGATGCAATACATAGAGAACTTGGTACGTTCTGCCATGGCACCTGAAACGATGGTAGCACTGGTAGCGCAGAATACGGTCTCGAACATCAGGAAGCCTTCTGTAGGAAGACCAGCTGCATTCTTGTAGAAAGAAAGGTCGCCGAAGTTAGGCATACCGATGAATCCGGCACCATCGCTACCAAACATAAATCCAAAACCTACGAACCAGAAAAGAACAGAACCGATCATGAAGTCAACGAAGTTCTTAAACAAGATGTTCGCGGTGTTTTTACTACGGGTAAAGCCCGCCTCGCAGAGGGCGAATCCCGGCTGCATGAAAAAGACCAACATGGCTGCCAAGAGCATCCATACGGTATCTAATGAAATTCCTAAATCCTGTACACTCATAACACAAAATCTTTAAAGTGTTGATACAATCTGAAAACTAATCTCTCTCCTCCCTTCCACATCTTATTTTTCCTGCTCCGCATTATAAAGAGCGATGTCGCCTCTTTCACCTGTACGGATTCTTACGGTATCCTCTACAGGAATTACAAAGATTCGACCATCACCAATCTCGCCGGTACGGGCTGCCTCCTGGATGGCATGAATTGTTTTCTCTACGTTCTTGTCGCGCACGACAACATTCAACAACACTCGCTCAATACTGCTGGTATCATACATGACACCACGATAGATACGAGCCTGTCGCATCTTGCCCTCTCCTCTTACATCGTAGTAAGAGAACCACTCAATGTCGGCGGCAAGCAAAGCTTCCTTTACATCCTCAAATTTCGTCTTGCGGATAATTGCTTCGATCTTTTTCATGTTAATCTCTCCTATTATTTAAATTACATATTGTTCGTTTTCGAGTGCAAAGGTACAACAATTTGATTAATTAAATAGTTATTTACTTACTTTTTGCTTTTATTATTTTAGTTTTCTTTCTATTTGATAACTCATTTCAAGAAACACAATGCAAAATAAAAGAAAAATAAGGGTTTTAACTTTCATTTTGCAACAAACCTTCATCAAATAGAAAAACCAGTGTGGATGAAGCCTCACCAGACTATCATACCACACTGGTAGAATCATTAATTAACGTAAATCTAACTGAACTATACCGGGTGAACGAAGACCAGGCTTCAATTCACCTCCAATATAATATAATGTATGTTTTCGCATTGCCACTTGGGCACCCGCTCTAGCCAGTAGAGAGGTTTGGTGGGAAAGAATTTCCCAGCGTTCAGTTTTCAGTTTATATGTCAAAGGACAACCGTTGAACTGATACCACGAAATGTCCTTCTTCAAATAATCAGCTTGTGCCACCTTGGAATAGGTTCCGCTGATGGCATCCCAGAAGATATCATGGTTCACGCCTCCGGCGCAGATAATCTGGGCTTCACCGTCGGGACTCACAGCCAGCATGGCAGTAGCGCCCGTCAAGGTGAGTTCCTTGCCTTCGCCATTACGGGGTGCCGGAAGCGGATTCCAGCATTTGCCCTGGAGAAGATAACGCAATCCCGATGTGGCAACGATGCTTGACTTGCCATTCTGATAGAAGCCGCCCCAGACATAGAGTTTGCCATCATAGGCAGCGCAGACCGGTTGAACTCTCGGTTCGCCAATCATTTCCGTTTCTCTATTCCATTCCTGACTCTTTCCGAGTTCACAGGTGAGAACGGAAGCGGAAGGATGACCATCCTGATTGCCCCCCACAACAAACAGGCGATTGTCCATCAGACAGACACCCATGTTATCTACCGTACAAGGCAGGGCTGGCAAGAATTTCAATATCGGTTTGCCGCTCTTCTTGTTCAAGTGGATACTCAAGACAGTTTTCAAACTATGTTCGCCGTTGCATCCACCAACCAAAACCAGGCTATCACCAGAGGTCACTACTCCACCATAAGCAGCAGGTTCAGGCAAGTGGCCTATCATCTCCCAATGTAAGGTTTCCTCGTTGCCTGTCACTTTCGCTGCATAGATACCCGAATAGTACTTTTTCTTTCCAGGTTCAGGGAAATTGCAGCCACCAGCCACTATCAGGTAGTCGCCGATGAATCCGGAATAACAAGCAGAGACACCAAGCTCATAGCCAGCCTCACCAGAAGGGAAGCCAGACAGGGACTTGATGCCCGCTTTGATTTCTCCCCGGAATGTAGATGCCGGCAAACCATCCTGGTTCACCAGATTGGCACGTGTGAAAGGTTGCCATGCATATCTTACAAATCTCGGCTTCTTGAGTTCTGGCGAAGTGAGTCGAACCTTGTTTCCCTCAATCTTCACCTGTGCAGGATAGAAGAGACCCTCTTCCTCTGCCATCTCGAAGCAGGATGGAGCCTTGCCGTCGGAAGTACGGAGACCATCGCCATAGGTAAATGATACCACCAGCGACTCGCCCTCTCTTACCACCTTATTATATATAGGACCCGATGGGATTACGCCATGACCATAGGTCTGGTTCAAAGCCCAGCGCCCCAGGCGCTCACCCACCGGCTGCTTGTTCGTAGGATGCACATCGAGCGAATCTCCCTGATCGGAAGACACCGCCATTCCGGTATTCGGGATGGATTTCATCAATCGGAGCTGACTGTCACGGAACCAGGTCCAGGAAGGACGGTTCAGGCTGGACAACTGTACGAAATAGAAAGGCATCTGGGGATTCTTCCAATTGCTTCTCCAACTATCCACCAGAAGACGGAAGAGTTGTTCGTGAGCATCCATATTGTGGGCATTCGATTCACCCTGATACCAGATCACTCCCTTGATAGGATACTGCTGCAAAGGCAGGATACCACTCTCGTAGAGATAACATGGCTCGTATGGATGACGACCGAGATGTGTAGCATCGTGGGTGAGATTCCTGGCAGCCCTGCCTCTTACCCAATCCTGGATAAAGTCATTGTGCAACCAGTCTCTCAAGATAGCCGGGAACTGGGTTTCCAAGGTATTTCTATCTACCCAGGCTTCCGTCGGAGCACCGCCGATGGCATTGCATATCAATCCCACAGGCACCTTCAGACTATCCCGCAACATCTTACCATAATAATAAGCTACGGCAGAGAACTGGGCTGCGGTTTCTGGAGAAACCTTCTTCCAGGTAGTAGGCTTGAAATACTGCAGATGATTCAGGGAATCCAGACAGGATGCCGGCCATGCCACATCGTATGTCTCCCATCTTCCCTTCATATCGAAAAGGCGGAAATCAGGGTCATCAGCCTGAGCGATGTCTTTCTTGCCGGTAACAGCCTGATTCAATCGGAATGCCATATTCGACTGTCCCGAACACAACCAGACCTCACCTACAGCCACATGGCGGAACTCTTTCTTCTGCTTGCCTGCCTGAATGGTCAGCGTATAATCGGTGCCTACCTGCAGAGGTTGCAGGGTAACACTCCACTCACCACGATTATTGGCAATGGCAGTAGCCTTCTGTCCGGCAATGCTTACCATCACCTTCTCGCCTGTATTGGCAATACCATGGATATCGAGCGGCACATTGCGCTGCAATACCATATCATCCGTATAGAGATCGGAGAGTTGCAGCCCACCGTAGTTTCCGGTAATACCGCCATAAACGGTTTTCGCCAGAATGCCTGCACCTTCCGCATTCGGATGGATGGCATCCGGCAACAGATTAGGATAAGGATAGAGAGGAGCATGGAAATCAATCACTTCCGCTCCGCTCACCTTTGCTACCACCTGGATAGCCTTCTGTATTTCATCATGCCACTGCTTGGTACCCGAGATAAAACGGGGATGGCGGTGGGCAATCGGAGTCATTCGAGCCAGAATAAAACGTACCTTCGGATTCACGGAACGCAGAGAGTCCATCAGGGAAAGATAATCTTTCACGAACTCATCACGATAGTTAGGCCAGTTTCTTGGGTCCGTATCGTTGATACCCAAGTGGATGACAGCAATATCGCCCTTGAACGCCATTGCCTGTCTGTACTCTTCCTGCTGCATGTAAGGACGGTGTCCATGCTTCAACAGGGTAGCACCCGGCTTACCGAAGTTACCTACCAGGTACTTGTCGCCCAACATCTTCTGAAGTTGTACAGGATAAGAGTAATGTTCTCTATCCTGGATACCAGTACCATAGGTAATACTGTTACCAACACAAGCCACCTTTACTTTTTGGGCAGCTTTTTTCTTTGGGGCTGCATTTACTGTCTGTAGCCCCATCGAGAGTGCCGACAGCAAAACTGCGGCCAACACTCTACTAGGAAACTTTAACTTACCATACAACATATATATACCTATCTTATAATACTTTTCTGAAGTTTCGCATGTGGTTCAAGTACGGGCTGAAGGCCCTGGGCTAGGGGCTTCTGCCCTTTGATAATTAGTTAATATTATTTATATCTATTATTCGTTATCTGCTCAATGCTCAGGTTATAGAATCGAATGTCGTAATAATCATCCGTCTGTGTCTTCGGATTCCTAAAGGCATTCTCCTCCAGAAGGAAATAGATGCTGCCATCCTTGCCCTGAACCATGGTAGAATAGGCAGAAGTGGTATTGCTCAACTGATAGCAGCCTTCCCAGTTCTTGGCAATTGCCTCTGGAGTAGCATAATCAGCCGGAGTCTCCAATGCCTTGTAGTAGATACCTACGTTGTTACGGCCTGGACCTACCGGAACACTCTGCAACAGCAGCTTCACCTTCTTGCCATTTTTCTTGGCATCCACCATGAGAACCTCACCATTGCAAGAGTTCTTATGGGCAGCAACACCCATATTCTTGGCATCAGAAGCTATTACCTTGCCCCAAGAACCTGTGGCTGTCTTCTTATCCTCATAAGTATAGATGTTGATGTGGCGTCCACCCATCGCACGGCTACTGAGCAACACATTGCCGTCTGGCAATTCTTCGATCTTAGCCTCATCTCCGTAAGGAGCAGCCTCGGCAACATTCTTGCCCAATACCTTCCAGGTCTCTCCGAAGTCATCGCTATAGAGAATGCGGTTTCCGCTGCGGGTACACAACACGGTATAGACACGATAGTACTTGCCCACCTTGATCTGCTTACTCTGACAGATTCTACCACTGGTAAAGAAGGCTGATTCCACTTCTGGCATGAGGTCGTAGATCTGCTTGGTCACTTCCTCGCCATACCATGTCTTACCCTCGTCGTCGCTGTAGTATCGACCCATCATCAGGAGATGACCACGCTTAGACTCCCAGTAGCCGATACCACCCGATGCACACATCAGGAGAATTCTGCCGCTCTTCTTATCTACTACGACAGCCGCATCACCATGGGCACAGTCGAAACTGGTAGCAATACCGTTTCCACCCTTTGCCACCATCTGCTCAGGAGAGCTCCAGGTAGCACCCTTATCCATACTGGTCTTCATCACAATGTCGAGATGACGGCCGCCACCAATATCCTTATTGTGATAACGATGATCGGTAAATGCAATCAACTTACCCGACTTGCACTCTACGATGGCAGGAATACGATACTGTGCTTCCTTATTAGGGAAGACAGTAATACCACCCTGAGCGTTCACTGCCTGTGCCTCAACTGCCATTTCTGGGGTTGCAGCAGCAACCTGTGCAGGCATCATCAGGGTAATACCCATTGTAGCGAGACACAATGCCTTGCTTATATTTGCTGAAAAAATCATATTTCTCGTTTTTTGTTCATTTATACTTCCTTGTTCAAAATCTCCTGACACAGAGAGTATGCCTTGATCATCATTCTCGGAATGTGGAAAGGCCCCTTGAAGAGATTACCCTTGGCAGGCTGTGCCACGGTACCGTCTCTGTGAAGATAACCATACCACTCGCCGAACTCGGCATCCGGGAAGTGAGCATAGGTCCACTCGCTGATGCGCTGATGCTTGTAGATATACTCGTCATCACCTGTTGCCAGGTAAGCATAGAGAGAAGCGATGATGGTTTCGGTCTGTGGCCACCAGAACTTCATATCCTGTGAATAATCCTGTACTGGAAGATTCCTGCAGTCTCTGAAGTTGATGATGCCGCCATACTGCTTGTCCCATCCCCAGTCCCAAGACCAGTCGAAGATCTGCAGCGCCATATCGGTTATCTCCTTGTCCCATCCTCTCTGCTTAGCCACATCCAGGACAAACCAGGAAGTCTCGATACAATGGCCAGGATTGATGGTGCGACCCATACAGGTATCCACAAACTCACCGTTCATGCCCACCGTCTCCAGGAGACACTTGAACTCTGGGTGGATGAAGTACTTCTTCAATTTGGCAATCGACTCATCAATCTGCTCAGTGAGCTTAGGATCGTTGATGACCTTGCGGATGCAGGAAGCTACGTTGATGAGAATCATGATGATGCTGTGGCTCTGCAACTGCACTGATTCCTCAAACTTTGGAGTCAGGATGCCTGGTGTGGTGAGGAAGCGCTGGATGTCCTTGAAAATCTGTAGGGCATGCTCGGCATATTTCTGCTCGCCTGTAGCCAAAGCATACTCTGACATCGCAATGGCTGCGAATGTCTCTGAGAATACATAGCGACGCATGCGCAACGGCTTGCCTTCGGCTGTAACAGAGAAGTACATTCTTCCATTCTCGTCGAAACAATGCTTCTCGATGAAGTCGAGGGTGCTCTTCGCTGCCTCCAGCCACATCGGGTTCTTCTCTACATTATTATATGCATAAGCGCATATAAAGGCGAATCGACCCTGAAACCACACAGACTTGGTGGAATCGATCAGACTTCCATCTCTATCAAGACAAGTGTAAACACCACCGTTTACCTTATCCCATCCATGCTCCATCCAGAATGGCATGATGTTCTCTGTCAGATCAGTCTTATAGGATTCAGCCCACTGCTTAATATATTCTTTTATATTCATTCTTACTGGTTCTAGTGGATTTTACTTAAAACTGATTGCAACGCTCGAAGAAGTGGATAGCTTCCAACTCTTTCTTCATTGCCTGCTCCTCCTCATCGGTCATGTTGCGGAATGGAGTACGGTTTGGACCCAAATCGAAGCCCATCAACTTCATGATACGCTTACCGCCAACGATGTTACCACGGTAGTGGCAGATGACGTTGATAACCTCCTGAGCGAAGTTCTGCTTCTCACGGGCTGTCTCGATGTCGCCATTCTTCCAAGCCTCGATGATGCCTACCAACTCCTTACCGTTGTAGTTGGTTGTACCACCGATACCACCCTGTGCACCTCCCTGAGCCAGACTAGGGAGAATGGTCTCATCCTGACCATGGAGCATATCGTACTTACCGTTCTTGTAGAGACGGCACTGGTTGTACTCATACAGGCTCTCGAAGGTATATTTGATACCAGCGAAGTTAGGAATGCGTCCATCTACAGCCTTCAACAAATCGAGCATTGGCAGGTAAGCGCCATTGAATGCAGGAATATGATAGTAGTAGAAAGGAAGCTCTGGAGCAGCAGAAGCAATCTCCTCGCAATACTTCACCAGTTCCTCGATGCGGCCGATATGTGGGAATGGAGGAGCCATTGAACCGATGCCCCAAACACCCAACTTCTGTGCGTGCTCAGCCAAACGACGGCTCTCACGGAGACAGCAGCTGCCTACATGAACGATAATCTTAAAGTCCTTTGGAGCTACGGCTACCCATCTCTCTGCCAGGAGCATTCTCTCCTCGGTGGTCAACATATAGCCCTCGCCTGATGAACCATTGATAAACACACCCTTCAGACCGTTCTTCTGAAGCATCTTGGCATAAGCCTCGATTGGTTCCAAGTTCACATCACCGTTAGCATAAAAAGGAGTAAACGGTGCATCGATAAGTCCAATGATCTTTTCCATAATTATATATATATAAGTTAGTTAAATTTTCCTTGTTACTATATTATTATTCTAAGTTATCAGTCTTTGGTTTCAAGCAAACCAGCTGAAGTGTCAGCGCTGCGATAACCACCACGCCCAATACGGCAAAGGCCAAGCCCAGATTACCGCCATCAGAGAATTTACCCATCACCTGGGTAACCATGGCTCCGGCAAACACGCCCACCATATTCATGATACCATAGGCAGTAGCTCTGTATTTTGCCGATATAATCTGGCAGAGGATTGGCATATTGTTGGCATCAAACATACCGTAACCGATACCGAAGAGCAAGCCAGCTCCCACTACTGCTACCACACTGTGACCGAAACCCAGGAGGAAGAGAGCAGGAATCGTCATTCCCAGACCGATGGCACTGGTATAAACGCGGCCACGGATGTTCTTGTGAACCCATTTATCGGAAAGTACACCGCCGAAGAGGACACCAAACAATGAGGATACTGCGATGGTGATAGTTGACATCGGACCAGCCTCAGACATAGGTACACCCAGATTCTCAGCAAACAATGTAGGGAGCCAGTTCTTGGTAGCCCAACCTGGAAGAGAAGGAACTGCGAAATAGAAGAGAATCACCCAGAATGCCCAAGTAGAAAGCACAACTGACAAGCCTTGGAACAATCCACCCCTTGCTGGCTTTTCCTGCTGAGCCACAGCCACATTCACAGTATCCTTGTCTTTATCGTGCAACAACAGAAGCAATACGACAGAATAAGCGATTCCGAGAATACCGAACCAGTGGAAAGCGGTGTGCCAGGAGAAGGCTGCTGCCACGGTAGCACCAAATCCTCCGATAGCCTGACCTATATACAAACCGGTCATGTGAACACCGACAGCCAGAGATCTTGACTTTCCTTCATGCCAGTCGGCAATGAGAGACAAGGCAGAAGGGATGTAAAGCGCCTCGCTGATACCCATCAATGCCCTCAACATGTAAAGCTGATCAAAACTGGAAGCATATCCCATCAGATAGGTCACCAGAGACCAGACAAAGAGACTGCCTACTACTAATTTCTTTCGACTGATCCTATCTGCTACGATACCGGCAAATGGACTCACAATACCATAGATCCAAAGGAAGACTGCCATCAAAGCGCCAAAGGCTTCAGCTTGCTGTAATTCCACGATGTCAACCTTCATAGCGGCCTGCATGGTGGAAAGCATCTGTCGATCCATATAGTTGAGAAGAGCAACCACCCACAGGAGCGCTACAACTAACCAGGGATAAAACTTTTTATTTTTCATTTCGATTGTTAGTTTTGTTATTCGGGTGCAAATTTACCACTTATTTTAATGCCAGCCAAATTTTAATGAATCATTTTTCGTTATTCAAGTTAATTAAATTAGTTTATTTATTTGTTCTTACGTTTTATATCTACACACCTTATTATATATATAAAAGAATCTCTTCTGAGCTGTTTGATCAATCAGTATTTTAAAAAGCTAAAAATCATAGGTTCAAACAGTTAAATCATTCCCCGAAAATGGGGAAAAACAAAGTTTATTCTAACAATTTAGATTAATTAACTCTCAAACATTAAAAAAACGGATTTATTTATTTATCTTTGCAGCGTAAAAACTTAAACATGAAATATCTGTATGGCAAAAAGCATCATACCTCACACTAAATGGTCTGCCTCTAAGACAGCTCTTTTGAACTTGCTCATAGAACATGGAGGGCAAACTATCGCCGAACTATCCAGTAGTTTGGGGGTAAGCGTGCCATATACTACCAAGACTCTGAACGAGCTCATTGAGGATGGCTTGATTGAGGTAACAGGCAAGAAAGACAATTACTCGAAAAGAGCGCCAAAGATTTACGACCTCATCGCAACATCCGGATATTTCCTCGGCATAGATACAGGAAAGCAAAATCTCACCTTCGGCATCTGTGATTTTTGTGGAAACATGGTGGCAGAACCCGAACTGATACACTTTGACTACCAGGACACCCCGGAATGCTTCGACCGTTTCATCAACCTCATCAACGAATACATTCAGAAATCAGGCATCGAAAGAAGCCAAATCAAAAAGGCTTGCATGAGTATCGGTGGACGAGTGAACCCGGAAACAGGTTGTGCCTATAATTACTTCACCTGCACGACAATGCCACTGGCAGAAGCGCTGACCGAAAGACTCGACCTGCCTTTCTGCATCGACAACGATACCCGCTGCATGACTTACGGTGAATATCTGAAAGGTGTCTGCAAGGGATTGAAAAACATCATCTTCGTAAACGTCAGCTGGGGCATCGGCATCGGTATCATCTTCGACGGCAAGCTCTATCTCGGAAAATCAGGCTTCTCGGGTGAAATCGGACACATGCACATCTATAATAATGACATCATCTGCCATTGTGGAAAAACAGGTTGCATGGAAACGGAAACATCAGGCTCGGCATTGCTGCGCAAGATGAAAGAGGCTCTAGAGAACGGTGGAACATCCGTGCTGTCCGACAAGGTGAAGAACCAGCATCAGGAACTCACCCTGCAGGATATCCTCGATGCCATCAAAAAAGAGGATGTGCTCAGCATCGAGACCCTGCAGAAGGTGGCTGTGGAACTGGGAACCAATCTCGCCGGCATCATCAACATCTTCAATCCGGAGATGCTGGTCATCGGAGGAGACCTCTCGGTAACAGGTGCTTATCTTACCCAACCTATCTGCATGGGCATCAAAAAGTTCTCGCTCAATATGGTGAACGAGGATTCGAAGGTTGCCGCCTCTACCCTGAAAGAGCATGCAGGACTGATTGGAGCCTGCCTTATGGCAAGAAGCAAGTACTTGAACAATTAATAGATTAAGAATACATTATTAATATATAAGAATACATTAACTTATAAACATATATCAACTATGCGTGTAATTATCGAAAAGAATTACGATGAGTTGGCTCGCTGGGCAGCTCGTCACGTTGTGGAGACCATCAAAGCTTTCCAACCAACAGCAGAGAAACCATTCGTTCTGGGTTTGCCAACAGGTTCATCACCTATTGGTATGTATGCAGAAATCGTAAAGGCTGTCAAGGCTGGTGAGGTTTCTTTCAAGCATGTACTCACATTCAACATGGACGAATACGTAGGTTTGCCAGAGGCTCATCCAGAGAGCTATCATTCATTCATGGCTCACAACCTCTTCGACCACATCGATTGCCCTAAGGAGAACATCCACATTCTCAATGGTAACGCTGAGGATCTCGAAGCTGAGTGCGCTCACTACGAGGAGATGATTGCAGAAGCAGGTGGTATCGACCTCTTCATCGGTGGTATCGGCCCTGATGGTCACATTGCTTTCAATGAGCCATTCTCTTCTCTCAACTCCCGCACTCGCGTGAAGACTTTGACTACTGATACCCGCATCGCTAACTCCCGTTTCTTCGGTGGCGATATGAACGCAGTACCAGCTACAGCCCTCACAGTAGGTGTTGGTACCGTTATGGCAGCTAGAGAGGTGATGATTCTCTGCAATGGTCACAACAAGGCTCGTGCCCTTCAGGCAGCTATCGAAGGCCCTGTAACTCAGGCTTGGACTATCAGTGCACTGCAGACTCACCAGCACGGTATCATCGTTTGCGATGAGAGCGCTACAGATGAGTTGAAGGTAAGCACCTACAAGTACTTCAAGGACATCGAAAAAGACAACTTGTAAAAAAAACAAAGTAATAACTATAAAGACAAGAAACTATGAGACTAAATCTTAGTTCAGAAATTGTACTCAACAAGGTACCATTGGCATACTACAAACCAAAGACTACAGTAGAGTACTCAGAGATCTCCAGAATGGAGAAAATTCATACCGACATCTTCGCCTCTTCCATGGAGGGTGCAGCTCACGTAGCTGACCAAGTAGAGAAGGAAATCAAGGCAGCTCAGCACGAGGGCAGATATTACGTGATGGCATTGGGCACAGGCTTGTCGCTCACACCTATCTACAAGGAATTGCAGAGAAGATGCGAGGCTAAGCAGCTCAGTTTCAGAAACGTGGTAGTATTCAATGCTTACGAGTACTATCCAGTACAGAAGGAAAGTTCTCTGAAGAGCATCAACCAGTTGAAGGAGCGTTTCCTCGACCATGTTGACATCGATCCACAGAACATCTTCACATTGGATGGCAGCGTGGCACAGGACGCAGTGCAGGATACCTGTCACCTCTACGAGAAGCGCATCAAGACCTTCGGCGGTCTCGACATCGCTCTCCTCGGTATCGGAAGAATGGGTAATATCGCTGCCAACGAGCCAGGCTCTGGTATCCAGTCTATCACCCGTCTGATCCTCATCGGCAATACTTCCCGCGAGGAGATGGAGAACAGCTTCGGCACCAACGAGCAGGTTCCTCCTTGCTCACTCACCATGGGTATCGCTACCCTGCTCTCTGCCAAGAGTGTTTACCTCACAGCATGGGGCGACGAGAAGGCTGAAATCATGCAGAAGGTAGTAGAAGGAAACATCACTGACACATTGCCAGCTAGCTTCCTCCAGACTCATCCTAATGCAAACGTAATTCTCGACCTGAGCGCAGCTTCACACCTGACACGTATCAAGCATCCTTGGCTCGTAACAAACTGCGAGTGGACAGACAAGTTGGTACGCAGTGCATTGGTATGGCTCTGCCAGAAGTTGCACAAGCCTATCCTGAAGTTGACCAACAAGGACTACAACGAGAATGGTTTGAGTGAGCTCTTGGCTCTCTACGGCTCTGCATACAACGCAAACATCAAGATTTTCAACGACTTGCAGCATACCATCACAGGTTGGCCAGGCGGTAAGCCAAATGCTGACGACACTTATCGTCCAGAGCGTGCGAAACCATTCCCTAAGAGAGTGATCGTATTCTCTCCACATCCAGACGATGACGTGATCTCTATGGGTGGTACTATCCGCCGATTGGTACAGCAGAAGCACGAGGTACATGTAGCTTACGAGACATCCGGTAACATCGCTGTAGGCGACGAGGAGGTTACAAGATTCATGCACTTCATCAATGGTTTCAACCAGATTTTCGCAGATTCCAAGGATAGCGTGATCTCTAAGAAATACCAGGAAATCAAGGAGTTCTTCGCACACAAGAAGGAGAGCGATTTCGATACCCGTGACATTCTGACCATCAAGGGTCTGATTCGTCGTGGCGAGGCTCGTACAGCTTGTACATTCAACGAGATTCCTCTGAACCGCGTTCACTTCCTTGACTTGCCATTCTATGAGAGCGGTAAGATTGAGAAGTTGCCTATGACAGAGAAGGACGTTGAGATTGTTAGAGCATTGCTGCAGGAGGTGAAGCCTCATCAGATTTATGTTGCTGGTGACTTGGCTGACCCACACGGAACTCACAAGAAGTGTACCGACGCTGTTCTCGCAGCCATCGACGAGGAGAAGAAGGCTGGCGCAGAGTGGTTGAAGGACTGCCGCATCTGGATGTACCGTGGCGCTTGGGCTGAATGGGAGATTGAGAACATCGAGATGTGTGTTCCATTGAGCCCTGAGGAGTTGAGAGCAAAGCGTAACTCTATCCTCAAGCACCAGTCACAGATGGAGAGTGCTCCATTCCTGGGTAACGACGAGCGCCTCTTCTGGCAGCGTGCAGAAGACCGCAACCGTGGCACCGCCCAGCTCTATGATGAGTTAGGTCTGGCTTGCTACGAGGCTATGGAAGCATTTGTGGAGTACATTCCACTCTAAGCCTTCCATCGGCATACTCAAGTTGATATATAATAATATAGATCTTCATTCATACTCTAACCTATATCAACTATTCATTTGACAAAACTAATTGTACGAGAATAATTAGTTTGTGCCCTTCTGCCGAAAGACAGGAGGGCATTTTTTATATAAAAATTTGGGATTTCGTAAGAAATATCGTACCTTTGCAAGCAAAAAGCAAAACAAACGATATGAAAAGAATCAAAATGCCACTCTTGGCAAGAATCATCCTTGCCATTCTGCTGGGCGTAATCTTCGGCAATTTCTTCAATGAAGCAGCCGTCAGAGCGTTCCTCACCTTCAACGGAATCTTCAGCCAGTTTCTTGGCTTTATGATACCGCTCATCATCATCGGTCTCGTAACACCAGCCATTGCCGACATCGGTCATGGAGCCGGAAAACTTCTTCTTGCCACCGTAGGCATCGCCTTTGCCGACACTATTCTGGCAGGTCTGCTAGCCTATGGCACAGGATCTACTCTCTTCCCTCACATGATTGCCAACTCGGCCCATGTGGCAGTAGATAAAGTGGAAGAACTCAAACCGTTCTTCGAAATCAAGATACCTGCCATGGTAGATGTGATGAGTGCCCTCGTATTCTCCTTCATTGCCGGACTGGGCATTGCCCACAAAGGCAGCCGCACGATGCAGAAGATTTTTCAGGAATTCAAGGAAATCGTTTCCGGTGTCATCGCCAAAGTCATCATTCCCCTCCTACCCCTTTACATCTTCGGCATTTTCCTGGGTATGACTTTCTCGGGTGAAGCCTACCACATCCTGCTGGTCTTCGCACAGATTATCCTCGTGATTCTCGTACTTCATATTGTAATCTTACTTTATGAGTATCTGTTGGCAGGCGGCTTGTCCCACAAGAATCCTTTTAAGCTGCTGCTCAATATGCTGCCAGCCTACTTCACGGCACTCGGCACCTCTTCTTCGGCAGCCACCATTCCGGTTACACTGAAGCAGACCCTGAAAAACGGGGTTACCGACGGCATTGCCGGATTCACCATTCCGCTCTGTGCCACCATCCATCTCTCGGGTTCTATGATGAAGATTACCTGCTGTGCGCTTACCATCTGTCTCATCAATGGTTTGCCTTGCAATCTGCCTCTCTTCCTCAACTTCATCTTCGTACTCGCCATCTGTATGGTAGCAGCTCCGGGAGTACCGGGAGGAGCCGTGATGGCAGCGCTCGGTCCGCTAGCTTCTGTTTTGGGTTTCAATGCCGATATGCAGGCGCTTATGATAGCCCTTTATATTGCGATGGACAGTTTCGGAACCGCCTGCAATGTAACAGGCGATGGCGCCATTGCCGTTGTCGCGGATAAGATATTCAGAAAGGATCAATAAGAGATAAAATAAGCATGCGCTATGCTTTCATCGTACATATTGGTTAGTTATTATTAGCGTACAAAGGTAAGCTCAAGCCAATCATCGAACTTCACGTTCTGGAAGGTATGGATGCCCAGCTTCTCGGCAGCCTGGCAGTTTTCCTTCAGGTCATCGATGAAGAGGGTTTCGTCGGGATGGATGTTCGCCTGCCTGATTACCTCCTCATAGATGCGGGCATTAGGCTTTGCCAGATGCATTCTCTGAGAGAGGAAGCAGTGCTCGAAATAATCATCTGACCCATGGCTCTGATAAGGGAAAAGATGCTCCACACAATAATCCCAGTGAATATCAATGGTATTACTCAGGAGAAAGAGGCGATAGCCAGCCTTCTTCAACTGCAGGAGTCGCTCCTTTTTGTAATCAGGAATCACCACCAGCATCTTGTTGGCAGCATTGATGATCTCTCCATTCGTCACATCAGTCCCTGTCAACTTACGGGCTACTTCACAGAATTCTTCGGTGGTGATCATTCCCACACCCAGCTTGCTCATCAGCTTCATCCCCTCACTCTGAGGATTTGAATCAACCAATTCCCCCATTCCTATCGCCTTGAAAGCCCCGATGCATCCTTCTGGATTGAGCTTCACCAAGACATTACCTAAATCAAATATGATATTCTTGTATTGCATAATCTATACGTTACTCATGTTTCATTAATTCCTCATTTTCTTCAAACTCAGCAATCCACTCCTTCACCTTTGCTTGAAGTAAAGCCTTATCTGGCAGATAGAGCTGATAAGCCGATGCATAGATATTAGCATTCCTTGGCAATGTCAGCTTTACAAGTGCATCATTTTTTTCTTTGCAAAGAAGAATGCCAATAGTAGGTTTTTCGAAATCCTGCTTTACAAATCTATCAAAGTAGTTGACATACATTTGCATCTGTCCAAGATCCTGGTGTGTCAGCTTATCAATTTTTAGGTCGATAAGGCAATAACATTGCAGGAGCCGATTGTATAGAACCAAGTCAACATAGAAATTCTGTTCATCAAAAGTGAATCGCTTCTGTCGGGCCTCAAAGAGGAATCCCTTTCCCAACTCCAGCAAGAAATCTTGAATTTTACTAATGATTGCACTTTCGAGTTTTGACTCAGAATAAACGGCTTCAGGCTTTAATCCCAAAAACTCTAATGTGAGTGGGCTTTTTATCACATCACTTGCCTTTTCTACAGTTTGTCCTTCTTGCGCCAGCCTCATCACTTCATCCTTATTACGACTCAGTGCCAATCGCTCATAGAGGCTGGAGTTGTACTGCCGCTGTAATTGTCGGACACTCCAATTCTGCTTGTAGCATTCAATCTCATAAAAATTACGTTCATTTTGATTAGCAATACGCATGAGTATGAGATAATGAGACCAGGAAAGAGTGAAATGAATATCTGCATTCTCTTGAATTTCGTAAACAGTGTTTGCGATTTTTCCTTCGCTGTATATCTGATAGAATTTTCGGGCTGCAGTAAGAGTTTCAACAGACCAGCCCTTTCCATATCTTTCAGTTAATTTTTTCGACAAGTTTCTTAGCACAGTTTTCCCATATTTGGCTCTAGCATATCCTTGCTGCTCATCCACAACAATGTATTTGCCGACTCCATAATAGGTGTAAACCATTGTGGTATCAATAGTTGTCTTTACATGTTTCCTAGCCTCATCTATCAGCTTTGACACATGCTCAAACAGAGAATCTTCACGTTTACTAATTTCATCCATTTTTATCTGCCTAAAATTCCACACTATCTTTTTCCAACTCCGTAACAGCCTCGAATTGAAATTTGTTCTATGGTACTGTCAGAAGCCTATTAATTAAATTACAAAGGTAATGATAAAGTTTCACAAAGCCGCTTATATTATTCACTATTTATGCTTTTTTGTCTTTTGCGAATGAAAATGTAATAACTCAGAACCTCTATGGACATAAGTAGTTACAACTGTTTTTCATCTTTAGCCCATCTCTCTTCTTCCCTTATCCCTATGTAAGCAATATTCCAAAGAAAGGGAAACTGGAAAAAACACTCGGAAAATAGGGAAAGAAGAGATTGAGAATTTTTCCTTAAGGGTTTTTATTTTTTTCCTTAAGGGAAATTTGCATATCCACAAATAATATCGTATCTTTGCAATCGGGTTTCAAACCCTATCCCAAAAGAGGATCACATTAAAAAATCAAACTATATAAAAAACGTCATGAAAAAATTATCAGTTATCGTCTGCCTCTTTATGTTCACCCTGATGCCCCTGCTGGCACAGGTAAAGCAGACCGTTGCCGTGCTCGGCGACTCGTATTCAACTTTCGAAGGTTTCATCCCAAAGGGATATGCCACCTGGTACACCACGGCGGTTCAAAAAGCAACCGATGTCAACAAGGTGGAGCAAACCTGGTGGTGGCAGGTTATCAAGGAAGGTGGTTACAAGATGGGCAACATCAATTCCTATTCCGGTTCCACCATCTGCAACACCGGCTACCGCGATGAGGATTACAGCGACCGTTCATTCATCAACCGCACTACCCTGCTGGGCAATCCGGACATCATCTTGATTTGCGGCGGAACAAACGACAGTTGGGCAAATGCCCCTATCGGCAATTACCAGTACAGCAACTGGAAGCGTGCCGACCTCTACTGTTTCCGTCCTGCCCTGGCGAAGTTGCTTTCCGATCTCCGTCAGCGCCATCCGAATGTAGATATCTACTTCATTCTGAACTCAGAGCTGAAGGATGAGATCAACGAGTCAGTAAAAAAGATCTGCAAGACCTATCAGGTTCCGGTCATCGCCCTTCATGACATAGACAAGAAGAACGGTCACCCAACTATCAAGGGAATGAGAAGCCTTGCCGACCAGGTTCTGAAGGTGATAAAGAAATAAAATTACCGCAACATAACCTTCCAAACAATGGATATAAAACTAGATCAACATAAAGTCACCTTCAGAAATAGCTTCTCAAAAACAACAATTCAATTTTTATTCTCCTTTCACATTCAACAGAGTTTTCTCATAATCAGCCACTTAAGTGTGAAAGGAGAATTCTCTGAAACAACAATAATAATCAGCAGAAAGTACTATTAATATAAGGAGAAGGCAACTTAGTCTAAAGGAGAAAGCTACTATCACAAAAGGAATAGAAAAGGCCAGGGCAGACGCATTAAATTGCGCTGCCCTCCAAAAGTTTTGACAGGTACTCTTCATCCCAGCCTGCCTTCAATCTTTTCAGGTTGAGACTTCCCTTGGTCGTCTTGTCATTTTTCAAGATGGAGAGGG